>Ga0209992_10000087_pt1 | contig 138543 bp, 120 predicted proteins | sample 2SBtaG_2_FD_182564 | JGI IMG/M metagenome (GOLD analysis project Ga0209992, IMG submission 182564) | Deep subsurface microbial communities from Kolumbo volcano to uncover new lineages of life (NeLLi) - 2SBTROV12_ACTIVE470 metaG (SPAdes)... | ecosystem: Environmental > Aquatic > Marine >... | reverse complement strand
CGCCGCAAGGTGCTTTACGGGCAGCTTCGGAAGCATCTTGGAGAGATCTTCCGTCGTCTGGCAAGACAGAAGGAGTGCGAGATTCTGGAAGGGCATCTGATGCCCGACCATGTGCACATCCTGATTTCGATTCCCCCGAAGTACGCCGTTGCGCAAGTGATGGGGTATCTGAAAGGGAAGAGCGCGATCCAGGTTGCTCGACAGTTCGGCGGGGTTCGAAAGAACTACGTTGGGCAGAGCTTCTGGGCGCGCGGCTACTTTGTCTCGACCGTAGGTCGAGACGAGGACGTGATCCGAAGCTACATCCAGCACCAGGAGATCGAGGACCGCAGGCAGGACCAGTTGAAGTTCGACTGACCGGCCGCCGCCTGTAAGGCGGCCCAAGGGAAGGCGGCAGCCTTCCCGTCAATCCCGCTTTGAGCGGGTCACCTGGATGCCCCCGGCTTTGCCGGGGGAGGATGTCACCCGCTCCCTGAATCGCACCGGCATCGACTCGAAGCCCAGTACGAAGTTCCCGCGTCGCCTGGGCAGCCCGCCTTCCGGGGCCACGATCTCGATCTCGTCCCAGCGTTCGAGCACCGCCTCGAAGAGCACGCGCAGCTCTAGGCGTGCGAGCTGTGCGCCCAGGCAGTGGTGACGGCCGTAGCCTCCGAACGCGACGTGGTCGTTCGGCGAGCGGGTGATGTCGAAGCGGAAGGAATCTTCGAAGACCTCGGCGTCACGATTCGCGGAGGGGTATAGAAGGAGCATCCGGTCGCCTTCACGGATCTGCTGGCCGCCGAGCTCGACGTCCCGGGTCGCGGTCCGGTTCATGTTCTGGATCGGCGTGACCCAGCGCAGCATCTCCTCGATCGCGCCCTGCACGAGCGACGGGTCCCGGCGCAGCGCTTCGAGCTGGTCCGGATTCGCGAGCAGCGCCTCGAGGCCGCCCGAGATCACGTGCCGGGTCGTCTCGTCGCCGCCCACCAGGACCAGCATCGTCTCGTGGATCAGGTCCGCATCCGAGAGCCGCTCGCCGTCGATCTCCGCGTTCACTGTCAGGCTCACGAGATCCTCGGCGTCGCTCCCGCGGCGCGTGGCGATGATCTCCATGATGTATTCGGCGTACTCGACGACCGCCGGGCCGACCTGTTCGCGGACTTCGTCGCCCCCGGTCGCAAAGAGGTCGGACCAGTGGAGGAGCCGTTCGTAGTCGGACTCGGGCAGACCCATCAGCTCGCCGATCATGAGCATCGGGAGCGGCGTCGCGATCTCGCGCACGAAGTCGCACGTGCCCGCCTCGGCGACGGCGTCGAGGAGTTCGCCGACCTTGCGCCGCAGGAAGGGTTCGTGGTCCTCGACCCGGCGCGGCGTGAAGCCGGCGCTCACGATCCGGCGCCGGAAGATGTGCTCCGGCGGGTCGCGGTTGATCATGCTGGGAACTGAGCTCTCCGGCCGCGAGCCCTGGCCCGAACAGAACGTTCGCCAGTCCTTCGCGACGGTCATCACGTCCGCATAACGGGTGATGCCCCAGATCCCGACGCCGTCGTCCCAGTAGACCGGCGCGTGGTCGCGCATCCAGGTGAAGACCGGGTGCGGGTCGACGTAGAACTCGGGGGAGAGGAGGGCCACGTCCGGATGGGTCGGGTGGCCGGCATCGCCGCGGCCGCCGCGGTCGAGGTCGACGACGTAGGGACTGTGGTCCGGGAGCTCGGGGGATTCGCCCATTCTGCGAATGCTAGCCCCGTCGCACGAGCGTGTCGGGATAGCGGTCACGCGTCGGATCCCTCGGCTACGCTCTCCTTTCGGATCGAACCGCGAAGAGGAGCGAGCAGCGATGGGTGGCTTCGACAGCGTCTTCCGACCGGGCCTCTTCGAAGGGCAGACGGTCCTCATCACCGGCGGCGGCACGGGCCTCGGCCGCTGCAACGCACACGAGCTCGCGAGTCTGGGTGCCCAGGTCGTGATCGCGGGGCGGCGCGAAGACGTGCTCGGCGAGACTGCGGACGAGATTCGTTCGGACGGCGGGCGCTGCGAGTTCGAGACGATGGACGTGCGCGACGACGAGTCGGTTACCGGGGCGATCACGAAGATCGTCGAGCGCGTCGGTCCGATCCATGGCCTCTACAACAACGCGGGCGGTCAGTTCGCGTCGCCGGCCGCGAAGATCTCGTCGAGCGCGTTCCGGAAGGTCGTCGACCTGAATCTGAACGGGACGTTCCAGGTGACGCGGGCCGTCTTCGAGGCCTCGATGAAGGAGCACGGCGGCTCCGTCGTGAACATGCTCGCGGACATCCGGAACGGCTACGTCGGCATGGTCCACAGCGCCGCGGCCCGCGCCGGGATCGAGAACATGACGATCACCCTCGCCCTCGAGTGGTCGCGCTACGACATCCGGATGAACTGCATCGCGCCCGGCACGATTCTCTCCTCGGGAATGCGCACGTATCCCGAGCCGATCCAGGAACGGGCCGTCGAGGGTGCGGGGGTCATCCCGGCATCGCGGCTGGGAACCGAGAGCGAGGTCTCCGCGGTCGTGACCTTCCTGCTCTCGCCGGCGTCGACGTACGTGACCGGTCAGACGCTGGCGATCGACGGCGGCTCGTCCTACGAGAAGTCGACGCTCTTCAAGGTCGCCCACCACGCACCGACGTCCCAGTTCGATGGCTTCCATCGCTCGGAAGACTGGAGCGATACGCCCTTCAAAGCCTTCTTCGAACGCGGCGACGAGGGCTGATCCGACGCTCAGGATTCCGCGGCGCCGCGCTCCTCGAGGCGAGCGAGCGGCTCGCCGGCGATCACCCGACCGTGCAGCTCGCCCCAGTCCTTCCATTCCGTTCCGAAGAGCCGGTCCATGAACGTGCTCGCGAACGAGTAGTGCTTCTTGAAGCGCGCATGGTGGAGTGCGTGGTAGAGCCAGGGATGCGCGAGCCAGGTCGACGCGCGCGCCGAGATCGGATTCAGCTCGAAGTTCGCGTGACCGGCGACGTTCACGAACGTGTTCGCCACGAAGTAGACGAGGAAGCCCGTCCAGCTGAGCGGCGCAAGGAGGCTCAGGAGCGCCGGGATCACGAGCAGCCCGGCGATCCAGCCGAGCGCTTCGACGACGCTCAGGGACTGCCCGGTCCAGGCCGTCGTGACGCGCGACTCGTGGTGATACACGTGGAAGCGGTAGAGCGCACGCGAGTGCAGGGCGCGGTGGAGCCCGTAGTAGTAGATCTCGAACCCGGTCCAGATCGCCGCGAAGGTGAGCGCGATCGCGAGAGGGTCCTCTGCGCCGAAGCGGATCCAGCCAAAGGCGAAGAAGGGGGTCGCGCAGGTCGCGAGCAGGAGCAGGAAGCGCACGTAGGCGAACGCCTCGTGTCGGAACTGCGTCGCGGGCACGGGCACGGACCAGATCCGCGTTCGGTTCGAGAGCAGTCGCTCGAAGGCGACGCCGAAGCCTGACGAGAGGAGGGAGACGGCCGTCGCGACGACGAGGGTGCCGAGCCAGATCTCGACGAGCGAATGAGATTCGAAGGACGGCATGGCGGGCTCCTGGGGCGCAGACCTGATGATAGGCGTCGAGCCACTGGGCAGGCGCAGCGAATCGTGGCGATCCGCGCTGCGAGCCGGCCTCAGACGTCGTCGGCGGTGATCAGCTCGACGCCCGCGGCTTCGATCGCACGCGGGACGTCGGGATCCAGGAGGACCGCGAGATCCGACGTCCGATTGGGCTCCGCCCACTCGTAGTTCTCGTTGTCACGACGCGTGATCTCGCGCAGCTCCGGGGCGTCGACGGCGGGGTGGGTCACGATCAGGTGCGTTCCGGATCCGAAGCCCGCGATCCGGTCGAGCAGCCACGGCTTCTTTTCGGCCGCCGGCAGCGGACTGATCATCGCGATCGAGTCGAAGTGCAGCGACGCATCGATCATCGGATAGATGAAGGGCAGACCGGTCTGTCGGCAGGCCGCGCCGTATCCGTCGCGGCTGGTCGGTCCCATGTGACAGTCGATGTAGACGGGTTCGAGACCCACGGCTTCGAGGCGCGCGTGCTGCGCGATCAGCTCGGCACCGGCTTCGCCCGCGTCGAGCGCCTGGACGGCGCCGTCGACGGTCCGGTGTTGGGTGCCGTCGCCCTCGACGAGGGACGCGCCGTCGGTGAGCGGGCCCCAACGCAGGAAGTCCCACTCGCAGGTGAGCGTGCCGTGCACGCCGACCGGGATCCCGTGCTCACGGGCAACAGCGACCGCGCCGTCGAACTTCGGACAGGGCACCATGACCGAGGCCTGCGTGAGGGTGCCCGCGCGAAACGCAGCGACGATTCCGTCATTGACCGCATCGCACATGCCGAAATCGTCGGCCTGCAGGATGAGTCGGGCTCCGCTCATGTGGGGGCTCCCGCGGCGACCGGTTCGGTGCCTTCGATCGCGACGCGATGGAGGACGCGGCGCTCGTCGTAGTCTGGCACGGCGTAGTGCTGGGTGCATCGATTGTCGAGGAACACGAGCGTGCGCGTATCCCACTTCACGCGCACCTGGAGCTCCGGCGACTTCACGTGTTCGAAGAGGAAGCGGAGGAGCATGTGGCTCTCGCGCTCGCTCATGCCGACGAGCCGCGTCGTCGAATTGACGTTCACGAAGAGCGTACGCGCGCCGGTCTCGGGGTGCGCGATCACGACCGGGTGCTCGACCGGCGGAAGCGCGGCCTGCATCTCGGCGAGGTTCGCGATGCTGTGTCCGCGGGCGATCGCCTTCGTGAGGGAGCGCGTTACGTCGTGGACGGCGGTGAGCCCGTCGCAGAGGCGTCGGATCGGCTCCGAGAGCGCGTCGTAGGCTGCGGTCATGCTCGCGAATCCGGTGTCGCCCCCGACCGAGGGCAGCTCGAGAACGCGCAGGAGCGAGCCCATCGGCGGCGTCTTCGTGTAGGTGTTGTCCGCGTGCCAGTTGTCGGCGCCTTCGCCGCGGGGCCGCGTCTGGTCGAGCACGTTGATCTCGGGCGGCCCGCCGTGCGCGGTCGGAACCGGCGGCTTCTTGATGTCGCCGAAGCGCCGCGCGAAGGCGATGTGCGACTCGGTCGTCAGGTCCTGTTCGCGAAAGACGAGCACCTGATGGTCGAGCAGCGCCTGACGGATCTCGGCGACCTCGGCGTCAGAGAGGTCCGACGACAGGTCCACACCGGAGACCTCGGCGCCGATCGCGGACGTCAGTCGTTCGATCGTGAGCGACACCGGTCGCCTCCTCAGTCCCGCTCGAGGTCGAGCGCTTCACCCCAGCGGTCGCCGTGACTCACCTGTTCGACCGGCAGCCGCTTCGGCTTGCCGAGGGGCTCGTCGCTGTAGCCGAGGTAGATCGCGCACTCCATGAAGATCCGGGGCGGGATGCCGAGGATCGAGCGGATCTCGTCGCGCTTCAGGAAGAAGAAGGTCGTGAAGAGCGACGACAGGCCATGGGCCCGCGCCGCGAGCATCATGTTCTGGGTCGACTGGAAGAGGCTCACGCCGCGCCCGCCCGGGATCTTCCGCGTCTCGGTCAGCGATCCGTCCGGGTTCTCCTTGTACTCGTTCTTCATGCGGATCCCGCGGTCCGGGTTCCAGCACACGACCACGATCGCCGGCACGAGGTGGAGGTTCTCGACGGCGGCGCGGCCCGTGACCGAGCGGCCGGAGCTGTCGGTCAGCTGCGCCTCGGTCTGCGCGCGCTCGGCGTCGATCACCGCGAAGGCGTCCTTCATCTCCTTCTGGATCGCGCGCTTCGTGTCCTCGTCGCGGACCACGATGAACTCCCAGGGTTGAGTGTTGCCCGAGCTGCAAGCCATCGTCGCGGCTTCGAGCACCTCGTGGAGCACCGGCTCCGGGATCGGCTCGTCGCGGAAGATGCGGGTCGCGCGTAGGCCGAAGATCGCGTCGCGCAGGGTCATGTCGTCGAGGCCGGGCATGGTGATTCCTTTGTGGTCGAACCGCTGAGGGCTCAGAGGCCGTAGAGCCGACGTGCGTTGCCGGCGAGGACGGCGCCTCGCTGGGTCTCGTCGAGTCGATCGGTTTCGAGGAGCTCCGTCGTCGATCCGGGGAAGACGCCGTCGCCGTGGGGATAGTCCGAAGCGAACACGATCGACTCGGGATAGGCGGCGAGAGTCGCCTCGAGGCCGGGCTCGACCTCCTCGACGCTCACGAATCCCTGACGGCGGAACTGCTCCGAGGGCTTCTCGCTCGGCGTGTGAGGCAGACCGAAGAGCTCTAGGTGTTCGTCGAGGCGATGGAGCTGCGCCAGCGCCCAGGTCGCGCCGCTCTCGAGGAACGCGACCCGCAAGGTCGGGTGACGATCGAGCACCCCGAACCCGATCAGGTCAGTGAGCCCCATCATCTGCTCCATCGGGAAGTGCACCGCGTGCATCGTCGAGTAATCGTCATCGAAGCGCGCACGCAGCTCGGCCGCCGGGACGACGCCGTTCAGTCCAGGATGGAGCGCGAAGGGGCGATCCGCTTCGGCCAGATAGGACCAGAGCGGCTCGTAGGTGGCGTCGTGGAGCGCGGCCGTGCCCTCGATGCGTTCGGGTCGGCGCCACACGCCGCGCAGCTCGAGGCGTTCGAGGCAGCGACGTGCTTCCGTCAGCGCGTCTTCGGCGCCAGTCTGCGGAAGCACGCCCATGCCGAAGAGGCGATTCGGTTCGGCGCGACAGTAGTCGGCGACCCAGTCGTTGATCGCGCGGCAGAGCGCGAGCTGCGCACCTCGTTCGGGAATCGCCTGCACCATCAGGCCGTAGGTCGGGAACACGACCGCCTGGTGGATCCCGTCGAGGTCCATGTCCGAGAGTCTCGCCTTCGGATCCGCGGCACCGACAGCGGGCTGTCCGGCTCCGCTGCGCTCTCCCTGGCCTCGCGGAGACGAGAGGCTCTCCGGGCGGGCGCGCATGCGGAAGCTCTCGGTCTCGCCGGATCGGAAGAAGAAGTGATCGCCGTCGACGACGGGCGTCGGGACCCAGCGCCGAGCGTCTTCGGGGATCTCGGCCCAGACGTCGGACGGCTCGACGACGTGTCCGTCGGCATCGATGATCGGCGGCGTGGTGGCGGCGGCCATGCAGATTCCAGTTTACTTCCTGGGAAGTTACTTCTGAAGAAGCTAACTTGGCCTCGAGGAGTCCGCCATGTCCGCATCACAGGCGCGCGTCGCAACCGCTCGAGCCCGCGCGCAGGAGTCGGAGAGCGATTCCCTGGCGGTCTTCACGACCCTGGCCCGCACGGGTCTCTTCCTGGACGCACTCCAACGCGAATGCCTCGGGGCCCATGGGCTCTCGTTCAACGAGTATTCCGTGCTGCGGCTCCTCCAGCGCGCGCTCGATCATGCGCTCTCGCCGAAGTCGCTGACCCGCGAGATCGTCTGCACGTCCGGGGCGATGACCAAACTCCTCGACCGGTTGCAGCGCGCGCGACGCGTCCGCCGCCGGCCCGACCCCGCGGATCGCCGGGGCGTACTCGTGGAGTTGACGCGGAAGGGGGACGCAGACGCGGAGGCCGCCGCGGCGACCTACCGTGAAGGGCGCGAGCGCGTGCTCGCGCAGCTGCGTCCCCAGGACGTCGCCTCGATCGGACGTGGGCTCGAGAAGCTGCTGACGGGCTTCGAGGCCGATCACGAAGAATCGTCGGCGCCCTGATTCGAGGGCGTTTCCGGGATCTGCGAGGAGAAGCCACATGGGCCGCGCCATCATCATGCACATCGACGACGCGCCGTGGATTCGGGGCGGGCCGAAGGGGGAGGGCGACCATCCCGACGGCGGCGGGCAGCTCGTGGGCGATCTCGAGCAGGGGCCGTGGGTGCACGTGAACTGGCTTCCCGGTGGACTCACAGCGCCGGTTCACAGTCACGACCACGACGAGATCATGTACGTGCTCGAGGGCGGCTTCTCGATGGGGAAGCGGCAGTGTGGCGCCGGAACGGTCGTCTACCTCGAAGCCGACACGAAGTACGGGTTCGAGGTCTGGGAGGAGGGCGTGCGCTTCCTCAACATCCGGCAGGGGCGCGCGCGTTATGCGGAGGCGGGCCAGGACGCGGTCGATCCCTATTCGGATCCGACGTCGGGCGGATGACACGTGCGGTCGACGTTCCTCGCTTCACGACCGCGAGGGCGAGTCATCCATGGCCCGTGCGCGCGCTCAACGTGGTCGGACGGATCCTGCCGTCGAAGTCCCTCGAGGCGGATCGCGTGTGGGACGCGGCGCTCGCGAAGGAAGGCGGCGTATTCGAGCCGTCGCCCGCTGCGCGGGAGGCGCTGGAAGTCCTCGTAGACGATCTCGCACGCCACGTGCGCTTCACGCCCCTTGGTCGCTTCTCCGCCTGGGACGACACGCTCCGACTCGCCCGCACGCACCTGCGGATCGAGCGAATGATGGCCGAGCGACCGGAAATCTCGGACACGGCGCTCCCGCCGCCCGTCTTCATCATCGGGTGGGCGCGAACGGGCACGACCTTCCTTCACCAGCTCCTGGCGCAGGATCCCGCGAACCGGACGATGCCCTATTGGGAGAGCTTCGATCCCGTCCCACCTCCGCCGGGCGAGCCGGATCGGCGAGCGGAGCGTCTCGACGCGATGCTCGGGCAGCTGCGGTTCCTCGCGCCGGGCTACGACGCGATCCATCCGATGACGGCGGATTCGCCCGAGGAGTGCGTCGCGCTCTTCATGAACGTGTTCCGGACGCTCCAGCTCGACTTCCAGTACCGGGTGCCGGGCTATGCGTCGTGGCTCCTCTCGCAGGACGCGCGGGTCGCCTACGACGCCTATCGCCGGCAGCTCCAGCTCGTGGTGAGCGCCCGACCCGGCGGCACGCGGCTGCTCCTCAAGGACCCGACCCACATCCTCCACCTCGAGACGATCCGCGCGTGCTTCCCCGACGCGAAGTTCGTGTTCACCCACCGTGATCCGGCCGAGGCGCTCTCGTCCGTCGGCAGCCTGATCGCGTACACCCGCGCACTCTTCACGGACGACGTCGATCCGCGCGCGATCGGACGCGAGCTGCTGGACGGGTACTGGCTGCCGGCCCTGGAGCGCTCTCGGAAGTTCCGGGCGGAGCTCCCGGCCGGTCAGGCGATCGACGTGCGTCACCCGGACCTCCGCGCCGATCCGATCGGGACCGCGGGTTCGATCTACGCCGCGCTCGGTCTGCCTTTCGGAGACGACGCGCGCGGGGCGATGGAGGACTTCCTCCGCGCACGCGAAGCGAGCCCGGGCGGACGGCACGCCCACGCGCTGGAGATCTTGGGTCTCGAAGCGGCCGAGGTGCGAGAGCGTCTCGCCGACTACTGCGCGTCGGTCTCGGTCTGACGCCCGCTAGTGCGCGTGCGCTTCGGCGCTCGCTTCTTCGTCCGCGCGCGCGATCGCCAGGCGCGTGAGTTGGCCGATCGCGGCGTGCAGGAGCGGAACCGCGATCGATTGCTGGAAGAACCCGTCGAAGTGCTCGCGATAGCGCTCGGCCTGGGCGTCGAGGGCCTCGCGTGAGTATACGCGTCCGCCCTGGACGACCGCGAGCAGCGTGTCGAGGGCGGCGAGGTCCCGTGTCGGATCCTCGGCGAAGACGAGCAGATCGGCAGGCGCGCCTTCCTGGAGCGTGCCGAGTCCCGGGACGTGGAGCGCGCCCGCCGAGCCGCGGGTCGCGATGGCGAGCGCCTCTCCCGGAGTCAGTCCGCCCTCCACGAACAGGGCCAACTCCTCGTGCAGCGCAGCGCCGGGCACGATCGGCGGAGCGTACGTGTCGGTCCCGGCGCGCAGATCGACGCCTGCTCGATAGAGCCGCGGCACGATCCGGGCTTGATGGACGATCGCGCGGTCGAGGTCCGCGAGTCGCTCCGGCGGGAGCATGTTGCCCGGGTTGATGCCGCCCGGGATCGCCCAGAGCGCGTCCGCGTACCACGGTGCGAGCCAGCGCCGCATCACGTCGTCGGGGTCGCCGGCGCTCTGGCGCGAGCGAGCGATCCGTCGGCCGGCGACGAGGCTCGTCGTCATCGCCGCGTCGTCGCGCTCGAGCGCCGCGATCACCTCGTCGACGCGGTCGTCCCCGACGCCGAACCAGCCGTCGAGAGACTCGAAGGGGTCGGCATTCTTGCGCGGGTGGAACCCGAACATGTGCTGCACGTCGTCGAGGTGGGCGTCTTCGAGGGTCAGGCGATAGGGCACGTGTCCGATCACCGGCAATCCGCGTCGCTCCGCTTCTTCGCGGATCCCCGCGAGCGACTCCCCGTCGAGCTCGTTGTAGGCCTTGATGCAGTCGACGCCTTCGTCCGCGAGTCGCGCGACCGCCGCAATGCCTTCCTCGCGGGACGTGACGACGATCGCCTGCGCGAAGACGGGATTCGGTCCGTCGACGAAATAGCCGCAGGTCTCGATCCGCGGGCCAGCGTATTCCCCCGCCGCGATCGCGGCGCGCGCTTCGAGGCTCGCGCCGGGGAACACGTCGGCCGGCACGCGGATGCTGGTCACGCCGTGTCTCAGGAAGACGAACGAGAAGAGCTCGGACTGGCCGGGGATCCACGCGGGAGGAAGATGGGCGTGCGCGTCGATGAGGCCGGGGAGCACGTAGGCGCCCGCGTGCTGCCCCTCACCGCGTGCCGGCTCGATCCGCGCGATCCGACCGCCTTCGACGACGAGACGTCGGTGTTCTCGTCGCGAGCGGTCCGGCTCGATCAGGACCACGTCGTCGAGGACGATGCCGGCTTCTCCGAGCGGGAGCGGCTCGGGCCCGGCCATACCGCGGCCGAAGACGAAGACGGACAGCGCGACGAGCGCGAGGACGACGAGCAGGGCGACGCCCACGATCCGAAGGAAGCGAAGCATCGAAGTCTCGACTCCCTCAGCTCGCTTGCGCCGAGAGCATCTGGCCCGGTCGCGATCCGGTCGCTTCGTCGTCGGCGATCGTGCGCTCGCCGTTCACGTAGACGGCCCGGAAGCCGCGCCCGCCCTGGACGAGGCGCGGTGCGCCCCCGGGCAGGTCGTGGACGACTTCGACGGGATCCAGCGCGAGGCGGTCGGGATCGATCACGCAGAGGTCCGCGGCTGCCCCCTCGCGGATCCGGCCGCGATCGGCGAGGCCGTGGAGCTCCGCAGGCGCGCTCGTCAGCAGGCGGATCGCCGCCTCGAGGGGGACTAGCCCTCGGCGATGGACCAGCTCGCCTAGCAGGAACGTCGGATAGCGATAGTTCGTCACGCTCATCACGTGCGCGCCCGCATCCCCGAGGCCGACGACCGTGTGCGGGTCGCTGATCAGATCGACGACGCCCGGTACGTGGCGATTCAGGATCGGCACGTCGATCAGGGTTCCGAGGTCGTCCGCCAGGATCTGGTCGCAGAGCGCGTCGACGGGATCCCGGCCCGTGTCGCGCGCCAGCTGCGCGAGCGATCGACCGGAGAGCTCGGGCGCGGAGGGCACGACCGTGAGGGTCCACTGCTCGAAGTCCGGGTTCAGGGGATTGCGCGGTACCGGCTCCGCCTGCTTCATGACGTGTCGGACCTCGGGATCTGCGAGGCGCCTCTTCTTCTCTTCGGGCGAGTCCGAGAAGTAGCCCTTCAGCACCTCCGTCCAGCCCGGAATCGCCGTGAAGACCGAGCGCTCGTCGAAGCGCAGCAGCAGCGTGATCGGCACAGCCGTGACCTGCGGCGCGATCCGCAATCCCTCCGCGTTCCAACCCGCGTTCTCCTCGAGGACTTCGTCCCAGATCTCGACGCCGCGATCGGCATAGAAGGGCGTCCAGGTCATGCGCGCGCCGGCGCGGCGGGTCCACTCGACGTACTGGCCGACCTCGCTTCGGAGCGCCTCGGCGTCGCCGCTGAACTTCGTCTCGACGTTGATCTGCCACAGCCGACCGCGGCAGGTGGCGACCAGCGCGGCGAGTTCCGCCTCGTCGGCGTGACGGCTCGGCACCGGCTCGCCGAAGCCATCGACGTGATTCGGCCCGCGCGACGTCGCGAAGCCGATCGCTCCCGCGTCGAGCGCGTCCTCTAGAGCGGCCACCATCGCCGCGCGTTCCGCCTCGGTCGCCACCCCCTGTCGCGCCCGATCCCCCATCACCGCATAACGCAGCGACGAGTGCGGCACGAAGCCCGCGACGTTCACGCCGAGCGGCTGTTGCGCGAGGTGGTCGCGGTACTCCCGCCAGGTCTCCCAGGTGAAGGGCACACCGAGTCGCGTCGCGCCGTAGGGGATCTCCTCGACGACCTCGAGCGCCCGGAGCAGGTACTCGCCGCCGTCCGGCGGACAGGGCGCGACCCCGAATCCGCAAAGACCGAGCACCACGCTCGTCACGCCGTGGGCAGCGCAGGGCGAGCCGCTCGGGTCCCAGCAGAGCTGGGCGTCGAGGTGGGTGTGGGGATCGACGAAGCCGGGGGTGACCCAGCAGTCGCTCGCGTCGACCTCCTCGCGGCCTTCGTCGTCCACGCGACCGACCGCGACGATCCGGCCGGCGTCGACCGCGACGTCGCCTGCCTGGGGCGCATCGCCCGAGCCGTCGACGAGGAGGCCACCACGGAGGACGAGGTCGTGCATGGGCTTCAAATAGCGCCGGTTGACCGATCGCGCCCGGATCGAGAGAATCGGTCCCACACGATGGAGGCCCGATGTCGACGAATGATTCCTTCGTCTTCCCGAAGCACGAGGACGATCTCACCCCTGAGCTGATGACGGCGGTCCTGTCCGAGGATCGCCCAGGACTCGTCGTGGAGGACCTGTCGGTCGTCGAGGCGGTCCGGGCCGCGAGCGGCCGGGCATCGACGGCGGATCGCGTGGTCCTCGACCTCGACTATGCCGCCGGCACCGCGCCCGCAGATCTGCCGCGGCGGGTCGTCCTGAAGACGATGCTCGACGTGCCGCACGCGCCCGCGGTGATGTACGAGACCGAGGTGCGTTTCTACCGCGAGATCCGACCGGACGTGCCCTTCGAGGCGCCGGTGTTCTTCGGCGCGCTCTTCGATCGGGAATCCAGCCATTTCGGGATCGTGCTCGAAGACCTCCGGGAACGCGGCGGCGTCTTCGCGAACGTCACGATGGACATCTCCCTCGATCAGATCCGACAGCTGATCGGCTATCTGGCGGCGCTCCACGCGCGTCACTGGCAGAGTCCGACCCTGGACCGCGACTTCGGCTGGCTGGCGACCCCCGCAGTGGGCGGGATGGAGACGATCTGGGGACACCTGGTCCCGCAGATCGAACAGCACATGGAAGACGAGCCCTGGCGGCACGACTTGATCGCGCCGCTGGGTCGTGACATGGCGGGCCTGCACGCCGACATGATGAAGATTGCCGCGGGACCCCTCGAGGACGCGCCGCGGACGCTGCTCCACGGGGACACGCATCTCGGCAACTCCTACATCCTGCCGGGTGGCGGCATGGGCTGGCTCGACTTCCAGCTCTCGCTGCGCGGCTGCTTCATCCGCGATCTGACGTACATCATCACGACGGGCCTGCCGATCGATCCGCGCCGAGCCCACGAGCGCGAGCTGATCGACTACTACTTCGAAGAGCTGCGCCGCCACGGCGTGTCCGAAGTGCCCGACCGGGAGGCGACCTGGACGCTCCACCGCCAGGCGACGTTCTGGGGGCTCGTGATCGGATGGGGCTGCTGCCCGATCGCGAACTACGGTCTCGAGATCACCCAGGAGAACATGCGCCGGCTCTCGCAGATCATGATCGACCTCGACGTGCTCGAGGTCGTCCCGGACTGAGCCCATCCGAGCGACCGGAGGAGAATCGAGAATGAGTGGCAACGACGAAGCCCGCGTAGAGACCCGCCGAGACGATCACGTGCTCGTGATCACGATGGTCCGCGAATCCAAGCGGAACGCCGTCGATCGCAAGATGGCGGACGCCCTGGACGCGGCCCTCAACGAGCTCGACGACGATGATTCGCTCTGGGTGGGTGTGCTCACCGGTGGCGAGTCGATCTTCTGTGCGGGGAGCGACCTGCGCAGCAACGGGGACTACGTGACCGAGCGGGGCGGCGAGTACGGGATCATCCGGCGCGCGCGCCGCAAGCCGCTGATCGCGGCGGTCGAGGGCAAGGCGCTCGGGGGTGGGATGGAGATCGTGCTGTCCTGCGATCTCGTGGTCGCTTCGACGAGCGCGCAGTTCGGCCTGCCCGAAGTCTCGATCGGCGTGATTCCGACCTGTGCCGGGATCTTTCGCTCACCCGACGCGCTGCCGCTCAACCTGGCGCGAGAGCTGATCCTGACCGGCGAGCCGATCGACGCGGAGCGCGCCTACGCGGCTGGCTTCGCGAACCGACTGGTCACGCCGGGCGAGACCGTCGCGACCGCCCTCGAGCTCGCGGCGAAGATCACGAAGAACGCGCCGCTCTCGGTCCAGGGCTGCCTCCGCTCGGTCAACGAGTTCGTCGCGAGCGAGGAGGAGCAGGGTTGGGCGCTCACCGAGCGCGCCTTCGAAGGCATCGCCGGGACCGAGGATCAGCGCGAGGGCGTCATGTCCTTCCTCGAGAAGCGCTCGCCGGAGTGGAAGGCGCGTTAGGCGCGTCGGCGGCGGCCGGGGCTTCGCCGCGCCCCTCCGGATCGATGTCGAAGTCCGTCGCGCCCGGGGTCGGGATCGGCGGGGCAGGGATCGCGATCCCTCGCGCAACGTCCTCCATCAAGAGCTCGATCATATTCGCCTTGTGCGGGTCCATGAACTCGTCCGCCGAAAAGGCGGTCGGGGAGTAGTCGTCGGTCCGGAAGCGACCGGGCAGGTCGGCCATGCGCTCGCGGTCGGGATAGTCGCCGTCGAGGAAGCGGTAGCCCCGGATCTCCCCCACGCTGAAGGGGCCGCGCGCGCCGAGGTCTCGCAGCAGACGCCCGAAGAACTCGATCTCGACCACGCGATCGCCTCGGCCGAGGTCGCCCTTGAAGGCCGAGAAGGCGAGGGGCGCGCCGGAACGGTCGTAGAGGTTCGCGTCGATCCGATAGCGCCCCGGCTGGTCGACCTCGAGGCCGATCTCGACCTGCAGACTTCCGTTCACGAGGTCGTCCTCGACCTCGCCAGTGAAGCGCGCAGGGATCTTCCCCTCTGGCGTGAGGAAGAGTCGCAGCGTCTCTTCGTGGACGGCGCCGGGCGCGTATTCGATCCGCGCGTCGACGAGAACGGGACCGTGGTGATCAGCGAAACGCGCCGGGTCGAGGGTCGAAGCAAAGCCGTCTTCCGAGGGGAGAAAGCGCAGCGCCGTCCGGTTGCCTTCGAGGCCGGCGCGGCCCTCGCGCGTCGCCCCCGCGTCCAGGGAGAGCGGCTCGACCGGCGTGTTGCCGCGCAGGACCTCGAGGCTGAGCTCGATCGGATCGTCGCCCTCGTAGTAGTAGTGATCACACGTGAGGCGGACGGTGACGATCTCGTTCGCGTCCGTGCTGAACGTGTCCGGGATCGGCCGGTAGTCCTCGAAGCGCTGATTCGGGCGGAGCAGATCACTCTGGGCTTCGGTCAGGGCACCGTTTCCAGGGGGATAGACGGTGTTCTCGAGATAGCGGCGGACCGAGGGCGGGAGCTCGTCCGCGTTCGCGAGGCTCGCGACGGCGACCGGCGGCGCGGCGGCGACGTCGGTCGGGGGCGCACTCTCGTGGCTCGCGCGCCCGGCGAGCCACGAGAGTCCCCAGCCGACGAGGGCGAGCGAGACCACGAGCGCCACGCCCAGGGCGCTCGTCCCACCCCAGGCGAGTCGCCGGACGCGAGTGGTGCCGTGCGTCCCCGGCTCCTGCTCGTCGTCCGGCGCCCCTGCCAAGGGTTCGTTCTCCTCGATTCACCCCGCTTGCGCTCTGGGCCGGGGTCGGGGGAAGGGATCGGCTCCCTACCAGCCCATGTTCTGGATGAAGCGGTCCTTCATCTCGTAGTGATCTTCGTTGTAGCCGGAGCAGGTCCAGGCCGCGTGGTGGTTGGTCCACTTCGGGCTCTTGCACATGCTGCTCGTTCCGGTCACGTAGGTGACGGCGCCGGCGGAGTGATAGGCGACGGCGCCGTCGTCCTCGCCGGGCAGCAACCAGGACGTGTACCACCAGCCGTCGTGACCGCCGATGTGATAGACGGTCTCGCCGTTGGTGTCGTTGTGGTTGTAGGCGTTGCGGACTTCGCTCCGGCCGAGATGACCGGCGTAGTCGCAGGGGCCGAAGATGTCGGCGAGGAAGTTGCCGGAGAGCGCGCTCCCGCCGCCTGCTCCCGCGCTCGTCCCGACCCAGTTGACGTTGTAACTCGTGCTCGTGTTCGCGAGGCGATGGCCCATGACGGCGTCGCCGCCGGAGTAGTTGAGCACGTAGCAGAGGTTCGATCCGGTGCAGCACTGGTCGAGGTAGATGCCGAGGGCGTGGCTCGAGTCGGAGAGGCCGCTGTGGTTCGTCTGGACGGCCTTCACGTCGATCGACGTGTATCCGGACGCGCTCGCCATCGCGTCGTTCCAGCCCTGCGAGCACATGCCGCCCAGGTGGAGCACGTAGCGGCTGCCGCTATTCGGGCTGCAGCCGGTATTGCTGTTGCAGACCGGTTGGTAGTCGGCGCAGCAATCGCCGTACGTCGAGCAGCTCGCGTCGCAATAGCAGCTGTTGGCATTGTTGCCGCCGCCGTAGCCGCCGCACGCGTTGACGCAGGTGCCGGCGTCGTCGCCGCCGACGCCCGCCATCGCTGTCGGCGCGAACGCCGAAAGGGTGAGCACCAGCAGCAGGGCACCGAACAGGGTGCCGATTCCAGGTCGCACGGGCATCGTCGCTTCCCCCAGAGAGCAGCGCGACGCGAGATCGTCATCCGCAGGGCGGAACGTTCGGACGATCGACGTCGAACGGCTCGGACGTGTCGCGCACACCCCTCTGTCTCGCGCGATGAGTTGAGCTTACGCCCCGTCAGTTCGGGAAGGCAAGCCTGAACGTCGGTCATTCGGCACTTCGTTTGCGAACGCCGGTCGCAATTGGACGCGCGGTACGTCGATCCGGGATGAGGTGTCGCCGCAGCGAACGTCAGTCACCCGAAGCGCAAAGACCGATCGGACGATCGTCCGATGCTAGTCGGCTTCTTCTTTGGCCTCTTCATCGGCATCGGCATCGGCATCGGCATCGGCATCGGCATCGGCTCTGGGGAAATATCTCCAGCGGGTGACCGGGCCGCCGACCGCGTACTGGCCGGCAGCGATGATGGATCCGTCTTCCCGGTAGAACTGCCAGGGCCCCGCGCGCCTTCCCTTCTTGTCGAGGTCGCCGATGGCGCGGCGCTTCCCATTCGGGAACAGGTCCGGTCGGGCGGGGGGACAGGCGAGCTTGACGATCCGTGTGTGAAAGGCGTCGTCGGCTCGCCCTGCGCAGAGCGTCATCGCGTCCTGCAGTCGCAGATACGAGTCGCGGAGGCTCAGCTCGATCGTGCCGGCGGTCTCTCCGCCCCAGCGGAGGCCGTAGCTGTCGTGGTAGGTGTGGTATCGGGGCGGCCGCGAGGGCGAAGAGAAGTACGAGAGGAGAGAGTCGAGCAGACCGGGAGCCTCTGACTCGAAGCGGAAACGGCCCTCTGCGTCGGTCTGCGTCTCCCGAACACGCTCGAAGCGGCGAACGTCCGCGACGAGCCGATCGGCCGGCACCACCTGGAACACCCAGGCGCCCTCGATCGGTTCGCCGGTATTCGCGTCGACGACGCGGCCCGTGATCGCGCCGGCCTCTTCGGCGGCCGCGTCGATCGGCGTGATCGCCGTCATGACGACCATCGTGCCGATCAAGAGTCCCAGCATTCCGGTTCCCAATGCCTTCAACCCACTCTCGAGATTCGCTCGCACTTTCATCCTCTCCTTCGAATCGTTCCCTTCTGGCGCTGGCGCCGCCGGGATCCTACCGCGTAGAGTGGGGAGATCGGAAGGAGGGCGTGACGAATGCCGCAGGTCGAAGCGAACGGAATCCGGATCGAGGTCGAGACGCGCGGGCCCGAGGACGCCCCGGCGTTCCTGCTGATTCGTGGCCTGTCGACCCAGCTGATCCAGTGGCCCGAGGTCTTCCTCGATCGCTTCGTCGACGCCGGCTACCGGGTCGTCGTCTTCGACAACCGCGACTGCGGGCTCTCCTCGAAGATCGACGACGTCCCGATGCCCTCCATGGGCGACGTCGTCTCTGGCGCGAGCCCGGCCCCGTATGGAGTCGCGGACATGGCGCGCGACGCGGTCGGGGTCCTCGATGCGCTCGGGATCGAGCGGGCCGACGCGGCGGGGATCTCTCTCGGCGGCATGGTCGCCCAACACCTGGCGATCCATCACGGCGACCGCTTCCGCTCGGTCACGAGCGTGATGTCCTCGTCGGGTGCGCCGGGCTTGCCCAGCGGCACGCCCGAGGCGATGAAGGCCCTCAGCGAGCCGCCGCCGGATCCGACCGATCGCGAGGTCGTGATCACGCACAACATGAAGAACCAGAAGATCATCGGGAGCCCGGGCTTCCCGCCGAAGCCCGAGGAGCTCCGCGCATACTGCGAGCGCGCCTACGACCGCTGCTACTGCCCGGACGGCACCGCACGCCAGATGATGGCCGTCCTGTCCGACACGACCCGCGCCGATCGACTCGCCGACATATCGGTCCCCTTTCAGGTCCTGCACGGCCGGGACGACCCGCTGATCCCGCTCGCTTGCGGCGAAGACACCGCGAAGCGGGCCGGCGCGCCGCTCGTCGTGATCGACGGCATGGGCCACGACGTGACCGTCGCCAACAGCGGCCCGATCGCGGACGCCCTGATCCCCTTCGCCCAGCGCTCGCAGGTGCACACGTCCGGCTGACCGTTCTTGATTGAAAGCCGGTCGGGGGACGGTGCGCCCCGCGGCGAATGGCTCGCCCGCATAGGAGTGGGGGTGTTCGATCGTGGGCGGCGTGCTTGCTTTCGTCGCGGTGTGGCGATGCCGGCGTTCGGGCTGCGCTTTATTTCGCCGCGAGACGCCCCGACCCCCGACCTCCCCGTGTTGCAGAGGGGGGACGTGCGCACCGCTCGCTTTATCGGGCGGGGGGGCAACGCGAACGCCGTGCCTCGGCGGGAGTGAGTGGCTCGGGGGCGGCCGCGGTGAACTCAAGCGCAGGCGCGTCGCCCGCGCTATTCAGCGACGCGGAGCGAAGCAAGCCGCGCGCGAAGCGCCGCGACCGCTCGTAGCGCCGAGCCATTCACCGCGGACGTCACCGCGCCGCGAACGCCAAACGAGCTCAAGCGTCGCGCGTTGCTACGAAAACTCGAGCCCCTCGAACGCGCCCGTCGCGCGCCATTCGCGCCACATCTGGAAGAGCGCTTCCGAGCCGTCGGGATAGAAGCCGCCGAACCAACCGTCGCCGTCGCCCGGGCGACCCTCGTTGTTGTAGTAGCCGGGCGTGCAGCTCTCCTGGAAGTCGTTGTTGCGTCCTGCGCCGTCGTGGATCATCTGGACCCAGTCGCGCTCCGCCCGCTCCGATGCCTCGATCGTGGCGTGTCCGTTCTGGAGCGCGTGTCCGATCACGTGGGCGAGGTACTGCGACTGCTCGTTCAGCGCGTGGGGGATGTTGGGAGTGAGGCCGCTCTGGAGACCCACCATGAAGAAGACGTTCGGAAAGCCGCGGGTGTGGAAGCCGTGGAAGGTCGACATGCCGCCCTTCCATTTTTCGGAGAGCGCCACACCGTCGCGGCCGACCAGGTCGTAGCCGGCGCGTCGCCAGAACGAGGTGCCGACCTCGAAGCCGGTCGCGTAGATCAGGCAGTCGAGCGGGTACTCGGTGTCGCCGACGACCACGCCGGTCTCGGTGATCCGATCGACGCCCTGGCCCTGGGTGTCCACGAGGGTCACCGACTCGCGATTGAAGGTCGGCAGGTAGTCGTCATGGAAGCACGGCCGCTTGCAGAACTGTCGGTAATAGGGCTTGAGTGCTTCCGCGGTCGCCGGGTCGTCGACGAACTCGGTCACGCGTTCGCGGATCTCCTCCATCTTGGTCATGTCGGCGATCTCGACCTGGAGCGCGATCTCTTCGGGCGTGAGCGGAGAGCTGGCGTCCCCGCGCATCGTCGCCATCAGCAGGCGGAAGATCGCGGTCCAGCCGTCTCCGACCAGGTCCTCGTCCTGGAAGCCGCCGCCGACCAGGATGTTGAAATTGTCCATGCGCCGCTGCTGCCAGCCGGGCTCGAGGCTCGTCGCAAACTCGTCGCTCGTGGGGGCGTTGTTGCGCGCGTCGACGGACGAAGGCGTGCGCTGAAACACGTGGAGCGACTTCGCGTGCCGGCCCACGTGGGGGACGCACTGGATCGCCGTCGCGCCGGTGCCGATGATGCCGACGCGCTTGTCGGCGAGCTTCGTGAGTCCGCCGGTCGTGTCGCCGCCCGTATAGTCGTAGTCCCAGCGGCTGGTGTGGAACGAGTGGCCCCGGAACGATTCGACGCCGGGAATGCCCGGCAGCTTCGGGCTCGAGAGCGGTCCGTTCGCCATCACGACGAAGCGGGCCTGCATGGCGTCGCCACGATCGGTCCGAACCGTCCAGCGCTCGTCGCCGTCGTCCCACTCGAGGCCGGTCACCTTCGTCTGGAAGAGCGCCTCGTCGTAGAGGCCGTAGTGGTGACCGATCGCCTGGGCGTGGGCGAGGATCTCGGGGCCGTGGGCGTACTTCTCGGTCGGGACGTACTTCAGCTCCTCGAGCAGGGGCATGTAGATGTAGGACTCGATGTCGCACTGGGCGCCCGGGTAGCGGTTCCAGTACCAGGTTCCGCCGAAGTCCCCGCCCGCTTCGATGATCCGGATCGAGTCGACGCCGGCTTCGCGGATGCGGCCCCCGGCGATCAACCCGCCGAACCCGCCGCCGATGATCACGACGTCGACCGTGTCCTCGAGGGGGGCGCGTTCGATGGGCGCTTCGACGTGGGGATCCTCGACGTAGTGGGCGAAGTCGCCGGCGATCTGCCGGTACTGATCGTTGCCGTCGGTGCGGAGTCGCTTGTCGCGTTCCTCGCGGTACTTCGCCCGGACGGCCTCGAAGTCGAAGCCGAGGGTCTCGGGGTCGGGGAGGACGGGTTCGCTGGCCATGATGCGGTGCTCCTACGGCACGGGCTCGCCGATGCGGCGCGCCCGGGTCCGATTCTCGAAGATCGGATCCGGCACGGCAACACCGCCGAGCGGCCGGTATGCTGCGTCCCCGACGAACCCTCGACCTCTTCCCTTCGACTCCTGGAGACCCCGCGATGAACCCCTTCGACACCGCCCGCGCGAACGCGTCCGACGCCGGCCGCGCCAACATCGACCTGATCGAGCGCTTCTTCGACCTGCTCGAGAAGATGGATTTCGAGGCCGCCAGCCAGCTCTTTCGCGACGACGCGCGCTATCGCGACGAGCCGAGCCACCAGGCCGATGCGGTCGGGCCCGAGGCCATCGCCGGAAAGCTCACCAACGCGATCTCCGGCCTGAAGGCGTTCCCGATGTGCGTCGACACGGTCGTGGGAGACGGCGAGCGCGTGATGTCGCGGCGCGCGGAAGAGTGGCACTTCCCGACCGGCGAGGTCCTGAAGCTCCCCGTCATGTGCGTGCACGAGATCCGGGACGGCAAGATCGCGGACTGGCACGAGTTCTGGAACATGCAGAGCTTCACGGAGCAGCTGCCCCCGAGCTGGATGGAAGAGATCATCAAGCGTGCGCAGGCCGCCGGCTGAGCGCGGACGGGCGCGTCAGTCGAGGGCGGCGGGGTCGCCGTGCTCGAAGGCGCGCATCCGCTCGCTGATCCAGTCGGCCACGAGTCGGATGCGCGGCACGAAGCGCGCGCTCTTGGCGCAAACGAGATGGAAGCGCGTCGTCGGCGGCGCGAACTCGACGTCGATCCGCGAAAGGCCGAGCCGGGTCGCGCTCTGCTCGTCGAGCATCATCGCGCCGAGCCCCGCGACCGCCGCCGAGCGCTGGACGAGGAAATCGTCCGAGGAGAAGGCCGGCGTGAAGTCGGCGATCGCGCGCGCCAGCATCGGTCGCGGCGGCACGTGTTCGAAGGGACGCGACCAGGCGATCCAGTCGATCTCCTCGAGGCGGACCGGACCGGAACGGCCGTCCTGCGCGCGACGTCGTTCGAGGGCATCGACGTAGTCGCGCGAGGCGAACACGCCGACGCGGCTCTCGCCGGAGGTCAGGGTCTCGAGCTCGGGCTCGTGCGTCTCGCGCGCGCGGATCGCGAGATCGGCGTCGCCCCGGACGAGGTCGACGTGCGCGACGCTCGAGAGCACTTCGAGGCGCAGGCCGGGATGGTCCCGTTGGAGTCGCGCGGCGAGGGGCGCCACAACGTCGACCGAGAGTGCGGGCGGCGATGCGATCCGGACGAGCCCGCGCGCGTCCGGCTCGGCCCCCTCGGCGAGGCGCGAGAACTCGCCGGCCCAGCGCGCCATCTGCTCCGCCGCCGGTCGCAGGCGCTCGCCCGCCTCGGTCACCCGCGCGCCCTGCTGCGCGCGTCGGAAGAGGGCGACCCCCAGCCGCGCCTCGAGCAGCGCGATGCGCCGCGAGACGGTCGGCTGACCCAGACCGAGCCGCTTGGCTCCGCCGCTGATGCTGCCGGCTTCCGCGACGGCGAGGAAGGTCTGCGCGTCGTCCCAGGAGATATCCATATTTCGATGATTCTATCCAAATAATCGCACTTTCGATCATCATCAGGATGATCGAAGGTGTGAGGGCGCACTGAGGCGCACGAGGAGATCAGCATGGATTTCGATCCGACCCCGCTCGAACCGGCCCCGCAACGGCGCGGTGACCGAGGAACGGCCGCCTTCTGGGTCCCGCTCGTGGTCTGGCTCGCGTTGCTCTTCGTCGCGATGCAGCCGGGCTGCTCCGCGAGTCGCCAGCCCACGGGCATCGCGCCGCTCGGTCGCCCCGCGACGATCGACGAGCTGCGCGTCGCGCTCGATCGACCGGGTCCGATCGCCTTCGAGCGGATCATCGCCGCCGATTGGGTGGTCGCGCGGAGCGGCCTCCTGAACCTCGATCATCCGGTTGCGCGCGAGGCCGGGCTCGAAGACCAGCCGGAGCCGATCGAGATCTTCCTCTACGTCCTGCGCCATCCGACGCACGGCGTGTTCCTGGTCGACTCCGGCGTGGCCGCGGTCTTCCGCGACGGGGGACGCGCGCCGCAGGTGAGCCCGATCGTCGAAGCGGTCATGAACACGGACGCCCTCGAAGTGCACGTGACGACCGCCGAGTGGCTGTCCACGCAGCCCCGCCTGCCCGACGGCGTGTTCCTCACACACATCCACATGGACCACGTGATGGGGCTCCTGGACGTGCCGGAGTCGGTCCCGGTCTTCATCGGCCCCGGAGAAACTCGCGACCGCGCGTTCCTGAACGCGTTCACGAGGGGCACCCTCGATCGGCTGATCGCGCGTGACGCCGAATTGCTCGAGTGGCCCTTCGCGCCCCTCGGAGACGACGGCGACGGGCTCGCCGTGCTCGACGTCTTCGACGACGGCTCTCTGTACGCGCTCCACGCGCCCGGCCATACCCCGGGCAGTACGGCCTTCCTCGTGCGCTCGACCGACGGTCCGAAGCTCCTCGTCGGCGACGTCTCGCACACCGCCTGGGGATGGCAGCACGGGGTCGAGCCGGGCTCGTTCACCGCGGACCACGCCGCGAACGCCGCGAGCCTCGATCAGCTCCGCGGCCTCGCGGCGGCGCATCCCGAGATCGAGGTCCACCTCGGACATCAGCGCTTGCCGAGATCGGAGTGAGCGAATCCGTGACGCCGAGAACCCCTCGAAATCCGAGGGCAGAGACGCTCTCCCGCCGTCTTTACAGCGCCCCCGCACCTTGAGAACATGGAGGCTCCCCGCGCGAGGAGTCTCCCATGCCCCACGACCTCCTGATCCGGAACGGCACCGTCCTCGACGGAACCGGCAGCGCCGCCCAGCGCGCCGACGTGGCCGTCTCCGGCGGACGCATCACCGGGATCGGTGACCTCGCCGGCGAGGCCGCGCAGGAGACGATCGACGCCGAGGGCCACGTCGTCACGCCGGGCTTCATCGACGGACACACCCACATGGACGCCCAGGTCTACTGGGATCCGCTCGGGACCTGCTCGTCGTATCACGGCATCACCAGCGTCGTGATGGGCAATTGCGGCTTCACCCTGGCCCCCTCCCGCGCCGACGCCCGCGAGCTCGTCGTGCGGAACCTCGAACGCGCCGAAGACATCTCTCCGGACGCGATGGCCGAGGGGATCTCATGGGGCTTCGAGACCTACGCAGAGTACCTCGACGCGATCGACGCCCTGCCCAAGGGCATCAACTACGCGGGTTATGTCGGGCACTCGGCGCTGCGCACCTACGTGATGGGCGAGCGCGCGTTCGAGGAGCGGGCGAGCGAGGACGACGTCGCGGCCATGCAAGGCGAGCTCACGGACGGCATGCAAGCCGGCGCCATGGGCTTCACCACGTCGCGCACGCTCAACCACCAGACCTCCGACGACCGACCGGTCGCGAGTCGACTCGCGGACTGGGACGAGGTCCGCGCGCTGGTCGGCGTCGCCGGCAGGGCGGGGGGCATCTTCGAGATCACGAACGAGGACGCGGCGGTCGAGGATCCGACGGCGCAGCCCGAATACTTCGGCCGGATGGAGGCGCTCGCCAAGGAGAGCGGGGCGACGATCATGTTCGGCGTCGGCAGCAGCCGGCACGCGCCGGAGAGCTGGCGACCCTGGATGGGGATGATCGATCGGGTGTCCGACGGCGGCGGCCGGATGTTCGCGCAGGTGCACTCGCGGCAGTTCAACATCGTCCTCAACTTCGAGGGCCAGCTCCCCTTCGACGGACTGCCCGCGTGGAAGGCGTTGCGCGCGCGGCCCCGGGCCGAGCAGATCGCGGCGCTCCGGGATCCGGAAAGCCGCGCGAAGCTCGTCCACGAAGCGCACCACGGCGAGTACGGCAACGCCGTCGGCGCCGAGGCGCGCAAGCCGGACTACGACTGGGTGCTCGTGATGGGCGATCCGCTCGGGCCCCACGAACGCGTGAGTGATCTGGCGAAGGCGCGTGGCGTCGATCCGGTCGAACTGATGATCGACCTCGCCCTCGAGACCGACCTCGCGCAGAACTTCCTCCAGCCCTTCGCGAACGAGGTCGAGGAGCAGGTCCTAGCGCTGATGAAGCACCCGCGCTCGCTGGTGACGTTCTCGGATGCCGGCGCCCACGTGTCGCAGATCTCGGACTGCTCGATCGCCACTCATCTGCTCGGCTACTGGGTCCGGCAGCAGCAGGCGGTCGGGCTCGAAGAGGCGGTGTCGATGTTGACGGCGCAGCCCGCGGCGGCCTTCGGATTCGGCGACCGCGGGCAGATCGCAGAGGGCTTCATCGCCGATCTCGCGATCTTCGACCCGGCGACGGTGGCGCCGGCGGTGCCCCGGATCGAGTACGACCTGCCCGGGGGCGCGCGCCGACTGGTACAGGAGGCGACCGGTTTCCTCGCAACGGTCGTCGGTGGTGAAGTGCTCCTCCGCGGAGGCCGCCACACCGGCGCACTGCCGGGCCGCGTGCTCCGGCGCGGCGCGCGTTAGGCGATCGGGCGAACGGAGCGATGTGCAAGTCCACGTCCAGGTCGATGGAGCCCCTCATCATCGAGTGCTCGCTCAACGAGCAGGTGACGAAGGCCCAGAACGCGAGCGTGCCGATCGCGAAGGACGAGCTCGTCGAAGACGCGCTCGCGTCGGCAGCAGCCGGGGCGTCGATCCTGCACTTCCACGCCCGGGACGAAGCGACCGGGGACCTCCTGCATCCCGGCACCGGGTTCTACCGGGACGTGATGCGCGCGATCCGGCGCGAGAACCCGGATGTCCTGCTCTACCCGACCTACGGCGCCTCGCCCACGCCCGAGGAGCGCTTCAGTCACCTCGGCGCCCTCGCGGACGACGAGGAGATCCGCCTCGACTTCGCGACGATCGACCCCGGCGCCGTCAACTACGCGGATTTCGACTGGGGCGGGCAGCAGAAGCTCGGCTGGGACTACGTCCTCTCCGTGACCCACACCGAGTTCGAGTACTTCGTGTGTCTCGCCAAGGAGAAGGACATCCAGTTCAGCTTCACCGTTCGCGAGCTCGGTCACGTGCGACACGTGCTCGCCTACCGGGAGATGGGCCTCGCGACCGGGCCGCTGTTCTTCAAGGTGACGATGTCGGAGAACCACGCCTGGGGCGTGCCGCCGACGGAGGCGGGGCTCCGGATGCTCACCGAGGGCATCGTTCCGGACGACGTGCCCTATCGCTGGATGACCTACGTCGAGGGCGAGTGCCATGCCGCGCTCTCCCGCTTCGCGGTCGAGCAGGGCGGACATGTCCGGACCGGTGTCGGCGACAATCCGCGCTTCGACGGCGAGCCACTCACGAACGCCGAGCAGGTCGCGCGCGTCGCCGGATGGGCGAACGAGATCGGACGCGAGGTCGCGGATCCGAAGCGGACGCGCGAGCTGCTCGCGAGCAACCCCGCCTAGCACGGGCCGAGGAGGGAGAACCGTGGAATTCGAGACGCGACAGCTGAACGGCGTGATCGGCGCCGAAGTGATCGGCCTCGATCTCGACCGGCAGATCGACCCCGCGACGGCGAAGGCGCTCAACGAGGTCTGGCTCGACGCCGCGATCGTCCTGTTCCGAGGGATCGGCACGTCGAACGAGCGCCATCTGCGGTTGTCCCGCGCGTTCGGGGAGCTCGAGGTCCACCCGGTCGAGACGATCCGACTCGAGGGCTGCCCCGAGATCATCCGCCTCGCACAGAAGCCCGGGGACACCGAGTCGATGACCTATACGTTCGACGGCGAGCCCGTCGTCGGGCGGATTCCCTATCACACGGACCTGATCTACACGACGACCCCGAACCGCGGCGCGATCCTGCGCATGGTCGAGAAGCCGGCCGCCGGGGGGGAGACCGGCTGGATCGATACCGCGGCGGCCTACGATGCCCTCGACGACGAGGCGAAGGTCAGGATCGAAGGCCTCGAGGCCCGCTTCGACTTCGTCGCGAACCTCGAGCGGATGCGCTTCGGCAAGCGCGAGGAGGTCGCCCTCGTCGATGCCGGAACCGTCGCGTTTCCGGAGTTCCCGGACGTCGCCCATCCGCTCGTCTGGACCCACCCTATCAGCGGCCGCAAATCGCTCTCGCTGTCGACGGTGCACCTGGTCGACATGGTCGGCATGACCAGGGACGAGGGCGACCCGCTCCTTGCACGCCTGGTCGAGCACACCCTCGACGATCGCTTCGCCTACGTGCATGCGTGGGAGGAGGGCGACATGGTGCTCTGGGACAATTGGCGGACGATGCACACCGCGCGGGGGACGCCGCCCGGCGTCGACCGGGTGGTCCACCGCACGACCATGCGAGGGGAGCATCAGACCGGTCGGCTGCTCTAGCGTTCCGGTTCCGTTCATTCGAGTTCGAGAGAGGAGGCCCGCGATGGGTCAGCAGGAAGAAGACAACAAGCAGCTCGCGCAGGACATGATCGATGCGCTCACCCGCAACGACGTCGCTTGGGTGCGTGAGCACTACGACGAGAAGGTCCGTCTCTGGGTCACGGGCTCGCTCCCGTTCAGTGGCGAGAACGACAAGGCCGGCGCGCTGGAGGGGATGCCAGCGGTCCTCGATCTCTTTCCGGACGGCCTCGTCTTCTCGATCGATCGCATGGTCGCCGAGGGGGATTCGGTCGCGATCGAGGCCCATAGCGCGGGCAAGACCTTCCGCGGTGACCAGTACGCCCAGGAATACCACTTCGTGATGCGCGCGCGCGATGGCAAGATCACCGAGTGGAAGGAATACATGGACACGGAGCACGCCCGGAAGGTGCTGGTCGGCGAGTAGTCGGCGAGTAGTCGGCGAACGAGGAGGCCTGCAATGCGCGTGATCCGCGTCGACGACGAGCCGGAATACGGAGTCGCCGTCGGCAGCATCCTCGTGAGCCTGCTCGAGCCGGCGCCCGGGACCGAGCGCGCCTTCAATCGCTGGTACGAGCGCGACCACTTCTACGCGGGCTGCATGACCGGCGAACACTTCTTCGCCGGTCGCCGCTTCGTCGCGACGCGTCCGCTCAAGGCGCTCCGCTATCCGGCGTCGTCGTCGCAGGTGCCCGACACGAGTCTCGGCTCGTTCCTCGCCCTCTACTGGATGGAGCGCGGGCATCATCAGGAGACCGAGACCTGGGCCGTCGATCGCGTGCTCTGGCTCGGCGAGCACGGACGCATGGACGGCGGCGGCGGGCGACGCGCGGTCCACGCGAGCTTCTATGCCCACCGCTTCGCGGCCTGTCGTGACGAGGACGGCGTTCCGCCGGAGGTCGCCCTCGACCACCCCTTTCCCGGCGTCGTGCTCGTGCTCACGGAGCGACCCGAGGGCGTGAGCGCCGCGGCGCGGGAGCAGTGGCTCCTCGAAGAACATCTGCCGAGCGCGCTCCCGGGGTCGAGCGCCGCGCTCTGCCTGTCGCTCGACCTGCTGCAGCTCCCGAAGGCGTCGCCGGTCTACGTCGCGCCGGACGAAGGCGCCGATCGCCGCGGGCTCGAGATCTTCTTCCTCGACCGCGCTCCCGACGCCGTCTGGGCGGAGGAGTTCGCCGCGTTCGGCGAGGCGCAGGAGAAGGCGGGCATGGGACACGTGTCGATGGCCGCGGGCTTCGTGCCGACGCTCCCCGGGACCGATCGCTACGTCGACGAGGTCTGATCCGCTTCCGAGGCGAGCAGCGCGTCGACGTCCGCCTCGACCGCCGTACCCTCGAAGAAGCGCGGGTTGGTGTCGGTGTAGAAGCGCGCCGCGTTTTCGAAGGTGAAGGCGCGGAACTGCGCGAGGTCGAGGCGCCCCGCTTCGACGCCCTCGTACGCCTCGTGCAGGACGTCCCGCATGTCCGGCACGTCCCAGTGGCCGATGTCGGACCCGTAGAGCGCCGAGAGCTCGACGCCGTCCGGGAGTCCCTTCGGATCGAAGGCGTGGTGGATGAGCGGGTCGTCCGCCTCGCAGCCGAAGTGGAAATTCGGCGTGAAGAGCCCGGGAATGTCTTCGACTCGTTCGATCTCGCAGGGCGCGAACTCGTCGTCGGGCTCGGCCTGTCCCGACGGCGTGCCGAACGCGAGTTCCTGGATGTCGGGGCCGCCGCCCATCTCGTGCAGCCGCCCGCCGTGGGCGCCGAGGAGCTCTTCGAAGAGCGCGCGGTCGAAGTGCGCCGGATCGTAGTTGTGGATGGACTCGCGATTGCGCTTCTCCCAGTGGCCGATCAGGTCGTTCAGCAATCGTGTGCCGAAGGAGACCCCGCCTTCGAGGAGCGCCAGGCGCAGGCCGGGAAATCGCCTCGTGACGCCACCCAGGAAGAGGGTGCGGCAGAGCGTCTCCGAGGGCGTCGCGAACTGTCCGAGGTGGTTGTAGACGTAGTTGCTGATCGAGTGGTGGCCGTCCCAACCAGTCGCGCCGGTGTGAGCGGCGGGCGAGACGCCGAGATCCAGGCATCGCTGCCAGAAGGGATCGTAGTCGTACGGAGAGTCGATCCCGTACGCGTCGGCCCAGCTCGCGTGGTAGCGGACCTCGGGGCCCGCATCGGCGACCGAATCGATCGGCCGCCGCACGAAGCTCGAGATGAGGGCAGCCTTGTGGCCCAGGGTCTGGACCGCGTACTCGAGCTCCTCGATCGCTTCGTCCGGTGTCATCATCGGGATCACCGCGACCGGCGTCAGCCGATCCCCGAGGCCGTCGAACGCGTCGGCGTGGAACTGGTTGAGCGCGCGACAACAGCCTCGACGCAATTCGGTGTCGGCGATGTCCGGTAGCACGAGACCCAGCGAGGGATAGATCACCCCGAAGTCGAGGCCGAGCTCGTCCATGCGCTCGTACAGAAGCGAGGGGAGGGTCGCGGTCGCGAAGTCGCGCGTATTGCGCGCCGGGACGGCCCACCAGGAGGGTCGGACCGTGCGCCGCGCCTCGCGTTCGGCCTGGGTCATCGAAGACCAGAGCCCCGCGCCGGCGTCGAGCACGCGCGCGTAGAACTGCTCGACCTGGTCGGCGACCCCCGCCCTCTGGAAATAGGGCAGGAGCGCCGGAAGGAACTCGACGGTGTGCCCGTCGGCGTCGATCACCGGGTGACCGAGATCGGCACGCAGCTCGGCTGCAGAAGGGCTCGGATCCTGGGCGGACATGGGGGTTCCTCGCTCGTCGACGACTCGGGAACGAGTCTAGGCGCCACAGCCCGGTCCCCGAAACCACCCGGAATTCCACTGGTTTCGGGAGCGAGAAGAGTTATCGTCGAGCTGCGAGACGGCCCGTCTCGTAACTCCACTCACCTCTCATGCGTGCGCCCTCGACCGTTAGGCGGGGAGCGGCCGACGGGAGACCGCCTTGGCCCGGGCGCTGGACCCGACACGATTCGACCGCCGCGTGCACGCTCGCGCGTCGCTCCTGCGCTTGCTGTTGGGCGTCGTGGTCGCGGTGATGTGTTCGTTCGTCGCGCTCGCGGAGGAGGACGCCGTCCTGGCCGGCACGGACGCTCCCCTCCGGTCCGAGGAGTCGATTCCGCCGTGGGAGCCGCCCGAGCTCGTCTACGAGTGCGACGAGGGTCAGAACCCGACCGCGAACGCGGTGTTCGTCGAAGAGGGGCCGGTCGTCGACGGCAAGCTCGACGACGCGGTCTGGGAGAAGGCGCGGGTCATCCGGGACCTCACGCAGGTCGAGCCGGTCTTCTGCGCGAAGCCGTCCTTCGCGAGCGAGATCCGGATCCTGACAGACGGCGAGAAGCTGTATCTCTCGATCCGCGCCTACGACCCAGAGCCGGAGAAGATCGTCGCCAACCGAATGGCGCGCAGCGAGACCTTCTTCTACGACGACAACTTCACGATCCTGCTCGACACCTTCCACGACCGCCAGAACGGCTTCTTCTTCCAGGTGAACCCCAACGGCGGCCGACGCGACGGGACCTTCGCCCGCGACGTCTTCGAGGAGAACTGGGACGGGATCTGGTTCGGCGATGCGCGCATCACGCCGGACGGGTGGACCGCCGAAGTAGAGATCCCGTTCAAGACCTTGCCCTTCCGACCGGGGGCCGACGACTGGGGACTGCAGCTCTTCCGTCGGGTGCGCCGTATGAACGAGGAAAACCGCTGGGCGGATCCCTCGCTCCAGCGCTTCGGCATCAACATGAGCCGGGCCGGCACGCTCACCGGGATGAGCGTCGCCCAGCAAGGAATCGGCCTCGATGTCGTGCCGACCTTCTCGTTCGGCGCCTCGATCGACGGTCAGGGCCAGGACAACTATCCGAACCCCACGGTGCCGCCGCAGCAGCCCGGCGCGAGGGACTTCGACGATCACGCCGAGCTCCGCGCCGAGCCGAGCTTCGACGCCTTCTACCGCGTGACGCCCGGGCTGCTCGCGTCGGTCACGGCGAATACCGACTTCGCGCAGACGGAGATCGACGACGTCCAGGTCAACCTCAACCGGTTCGCGTTGTTCTTCCCGGAGAAACGCGAATTCTTCCTGCGCGACACCGGCATCTTTCAGTTCGCGGACCTCGAGGGCCGCGACGGCATCCTGCCCTTCTTCTCACGCCGGATCGGACTCCAGGACACGCGGCGTGGCCCACGTGACGTCCGTCTGCTCGGGGGAGGACGGCTCACGGGTCGCGTCGGGCGGTTCAACATCGGCTTCATCGACATTCAGCAGGATCGCAACATCCAGAGCCAGCCACCGAACGGGGTGGGCGGCCGGATCTCGGACCGCCACGGCGAGAACCTCGCGGTCGCGCGCGTCTCCGCGAACATTCTCGAAGAGTCGAACGTCGGCGTCCTGCTCACGCACGGTGATCCGGACTCGGACCAGGAGAACCTGCTCGCCGGCGCGGACTTCAACTACCGCAGCAGCCAGCTGGTCAAGGACCGGTTCGTCTCCGCGAATCTCTGGTTCCAGCAGGAGTGGAAGGGCGGATCCTACGGCCGACAGGAGACCGCCTGGGGCGCGACCCTGTCGTATCCGAACGACAAGGTTCGCTGGAAGCTCCGCTTCCGGGACGTGGGCGCCAACTTCGACCCCGCCCTCGGCTTCGTGAATCGGCGGAACATCCGGCGCTACGACGTCGAGTACCGGTATCGCTGGCGGACCCAGCGGAGGCTCGTGCGCACCTGGGACCTTTCCTTGCGGGGCGACATCACGACGAATCGCGAGGATGCGATCGAGACGGTGAACCTCTACGTGCCGTTCAAGGCCACGTCACAGGTCGACGACTCGATCGAATTGCTCTTCTACTTCACGCATGATCGACCCGACTTCGTGTTCTACCTGGCGGACCACATCGGCATCATGCCCGGCCGCTACCAGAGTGTGTCCGGCATCCTGAGGATCGCGACGAGCCAGCACCGCAAGATCCGTTTCCGGCTCCACACCGGCATCGGGGGCCTCTTCGACGGATCGGGGGTCCGCGTCGCACCCTTGATCGAGTGGCGACCCTCGCGCCACTTGTTGCTGTCCCTCGAGTACGACGCACGCACGTTCTGGGGCATCACGTCGTGCAACGGACCGGCGAACGATCCCGGGGTCCCGCGCAACTGCACGCGTGCGGTCGCGAGTCCCGACGTGAAGAAGCGCAACTTCTCGATTCAGCTCGTGCGTGCACGCTTCCAGGTCGCATTCACCCCGGACATCATCTGGAGCACGCTGATCCAGTACGACAACTCGAGTGAGAGCGCTCGCTTCCAGACGCGCTTGCGCTGGATCGTCGAACCGGGGCGCGAGTTCTTCGTCGTGGTCGGACAGAACCTCGACGCGAAGCCCGGCGACTTCCGGGTGCGCGAGACGCAGCCGACCGCCAAGGTCCGCTGGACGTTCCGCTTCTAGTCGCGGGAGGGTCCGGGGCTTCGGAGCATCCATCGGGGCGTGAGGCCTAGAAGCGGAACCGGATCCCGCTATAGCCCTCGTGCGCGCCGTATTCGTACTCGAAGCGCTGCCGGAGCCCCGACTGCGTGCCCGTCACCTGGAACGGGATCGACGCGAGGTAGCGGTAGCCGAGTACGAACTCCGCCTGGTCCGTGAAGGGCCAGGTCAGGCCGCCCATGAAGTTGTAGACCATGGTGCTGTCGGTGTCGTCGATGTCGAGCTGCATCGGACCCGCCTGATTCTCGGCGTCGATGCGCGGCATGCCCCAACCGAGACCGAGACCGACCCACGGGACGACCGGGATGTCCTGGTCGCGGAGGTCGACGTCGTAGTAGGCGTTGTACATCACGCTCAGCATCGAAATCGTTGAGTTCTTCGCCCCGGACGGCTCGCCCTGCACCTTGATCCGGTTGATCTCGGAGTTCCGGTATCCGATCTGGACCTCGAGGCGGATGTTGTCGGCGACGTAGCCGCCCACGGCAGTGCCGATGAAGTAGCCGACCGGCTTCTGCTTGGAGTTGCCGAAGAGGCCGATGCTCGCATCGTTGGCGCCGCGGATCGTACCCTTGGGCGAGTGCGAGACACCGGCCATGTATTCGAGGTAGAAGCTGCCGGTCTCGTCGAGATCGGGTTCGTCCTGGGCCTGGGCGACCGTCGGGATCGCCAGGGCGCCTACGACGAGGGCGATCATTGCGGCACGCAGACGGGCGATTCGGGAGAGGGGGCGCATTCGAGTCACGGGAAGCTCCGATGGGTTCGCGGCTGGGGCGGATCTTCCGGTGTCCGCCGGGCGGATTCGAGGATAGGCCAAAACGAGCGCGTGGAACCCTGGAGGAAATTCGGGGGCGATCCCGAACGCTTCGACCCTCGGACGTGCGGGGTGATGGCGCGTCAGGGGCGCACCTCCCGGATCAAGTCCGCTGGGACGAGACGTTTCCGCCGTCGACGATGAATTCCGACGCCGTGACGTAGCTCGCTTCTTCCGAAAGCAGGAACCGGACCACGCGACCGATCTCCTCGGGCTCCCCGACGCGTTCGAGCAGGATCCGCGCCGTGAACCGCTCGTCGCCGAGGGCGTCGAGGCTCGGTTGCATCATGGGCGTACGGATCTGTCCGGGCGAGATCGCGTTGATGCGGATCCCCTCCGTCGCGAGGCGATCGGCCAGTGATCGCATCATCGACAGGGCGCCACCCTTGCCCGCGGAATAGATGGGATTCGCGGCATTGCCGAGGCTCGCGTTGATCGACGCGAACGTCACGATCGCAGCGCCCGGGCTCGCCGCCAGGTCGGGCAGCAGCGACTGCGCGAGCAGGGCGAGCGGCCGGAGGTGGATGTGGATCCCGTCGTCGAAGCTCTCCGGCGTGAGGCCGTCGAGGGAGGCGGTGTCGACGACTCCCGCGGCGTGGACGAGGCCGCCGATCGAGGGCAGCGCGCTTCGCGCGTCGTCGACCGCCGAGTCGAGAGCGGCGGGATCGCGCACGTCGACGGCGAGGCCCTGCGCGACCACGCCGTAGCGGTCCGCGAGGTGCTTCGCGGCCGCAGACGCCTTCTCGCCATCGAGATCCCAGAGCGAGACCGGCCGCCCGACCGCGGCGAGGGCCTCGGCGGACGCGCGCCCGAGCCCGGAGGCGCCGCCGGTCAGGATGACGCCGGTCGCCGGGCGTCCCAGGCGTGGCGCGTAGAGCGCGTCGTCGGACATCGGTCTTCCCCTTCGTTCGTCAGTCGACGTCCGTCGGTCCCGGGATCTGCCGCTCGAGCAGCGCGTCGTAGCGGTTCTGGATCTGGGCCCGGTAGCTCGGCTTCGTCGGGATCAGGAACTCGCCGCTGCGAATGGCGGAGAGCACCGGGGCGACGGATTCACTCGGGGGCATGCCGGTATCGAGCTGCTTCTGCAGGAATTCACGCACGACCGCGCCGTCCGGGGTCTCGTCCGTGCCGAAGGTCTCCGGGCGCACGCGCGCGGTGCCGGCGATTCCGGTGTCGAAGGACGAGGGGGTGAGCACCGATGCGCCGATCTTCGAGCCGACGGCCCCGAGATCGAGGGCCAACGACTCGGTCAGCGAGAACGCGGCGCACTTCGATACGACATAGGGGCCCGAGGTCGCGCCGGCGACGAAGGCGGCGACCGAGGCGGTGTTCACGACGTGGCCCGGGGTGTCCTGGGCAATCATGCGCGGCACGAAGAACTTGATCCCGTGGATGATGCCGAAGACGTTCACGCCGAAGGTCCAGTGCCAGTCCTCGAGGCTGCGCTCCCAGGAGAGGCCGCCCTGGAAGACACCGGCGTTGTTCACCAGCACGTCGACCTGACCGAAGTGGTCGAAGGCGCGATCGGCCAGGGCTTCCACCGCTTCCGGTCGCGCCACGTCGGTCGCGACCGCGAGGGCGTCTTCGCCGATCGCCTCGGCGGTGGATTTGGCGCCGGCTTCGTCGATGTCGGAGCACACCACGCGCATGCCCTCCGCAGCGAACCCCTGGGCTAGGGCGCGGCCGATGCCACTCCCCGCGCCAGTCACGACCGCGACGCGGCCCTCGAATTCCGTCAGCATGGTGTCTCCCTGTGCCAGTTCTCGCACCCTGAACGGACAACGCGATCCAGCCGAGTGCCTCCGGCCCCGGCCGGACACTCGATCCTAGGCGATCGATGCAGCCGCCGACACCGCGGCGAGACGCGCGATACCCTCTCCAGATGTGTGACTCCCTGGTCGCGCGCGGTCCCCGCACGGCGGACGGTGCGACGCTCTTCGCCAAGAACAGCGATCGCCGCGGGCGCGAGGCCCAGCCCTTCGTGCAGTTCCCCGCCGCCTATCATCCCCGGGGCGCGCGCGTGCGCTGCACGCACGTCGAGATCGATCAGGTCGCCGAGACCTATCGTGTGATGGGCCACTCGCCGGATTGGTGTTGGGGATTCGAGCACGGCGTCAACGAGCACGGCGTCGCCATCGGCAACCACGCGACCTGGTCCCGCGAGCCCCTCGAGCCCGAGCCGGGACTGATCGGGATGGATCTCGTCCGGCTGGGCCTCGAACGGGGACGCGACGCCCGGGAAGCCCTCGAAGTGATCGCGTCGCTCCTCGAGACCCACGGCCAGGGCGGGCCGGCCTTCGGCGCGAGCGGCGACGACGGCTACCAGAACAGCTTCGTGATCGCGGACGGTCGCTCGGCCTGGGTCCTCGAGACGACGGCCCGGGGTTGGGCCGCGCGTGCGGTCGACGGTGCTGGGCTCACGAACGCGCTCACCCTCGGACGCGAGTGGCAGATCGGTTCGCGGGATCTCGAGCGGCGTGCGCTGCAGCAGGGGTTCTGGGAGCGGGACACGCGCCTCGACTTCAAGGCGGCCTACGGACTCGAGGCCTGGCCGACGTTCCTGACCGAACGACGCCTGCAAGCGAGTACGCGTTCCCTCGAAGGGCCGGCGCTCACGCTGGGCGCCATGAAGGGCTGGCTCTGCGACCACGCGGGACAGGAGTTGCCGCCCGACGCGCTGCTGCCGACGGAGGATCCCGATCGGTACAGCGTGTGTATGCACGCGGATCCGACGTCGATGACGACGGCGAGTCTGGTGGCGCGATTGCCGGAGGAGGTGGGACGTCGGCCGTGGCCGGTGTGGATCTCGTTCGCGACCCCCTGCACGGGACTCTTCGTGCCGGTCTATCTCGACGGCGCGATCCCGCGCCGCTTCGCGCGCCCGCCCGAGCCCGACGAGATCGCCGGCGAAGTGGCGCCGTACTCTGCGTGGGAAGCGATGCGCCGACTCCAGGAGCGGGCGACGACGGACTTCGAGAGTGCGTTGCCTTTGCTGCGGGAGGGATGGAAGGAGCTCGAGCGCTCCCTCGAGCTCGAACGCCAACGCGTCGAGCAGGAGGCGGCGGTCGCCTACGAAGCGGATCGCTTCGATGACGGCGAGCGCGCGCTCAGTGACTTCATGGAAGACACGGCGGAACGCCTCGTGGACCGGGCAACGTCGCTCGCGGCCCAGCTCTGAAGCGCGCTGGCGCTTCCGAGACACGGCCGTGACGCGACTTGGATTGCCGTGGGTGATGAGAAATCATCACCCGCCCACGGCGCTCCCCTAACGAACGTTCGGCACTTCGTACGCCGACCGTCCCAATTCGATTCGCGGCGGCGGCGCAAAGGACGAACGCGACCTACGACGCGGTGCGGATCTCGCCGGCGGGTGTCGCGATCGGCGGGCGGACACTTCGCGCGCGCACGAAGTACTCGTCACGCAGCTCCCACGGTACGCCGAGCGCGTTCAGGATGTGCCGCTTGGTCGCCTGACGACAGGGACGCCCCTTCTCGACCGCGTGGATCGTTCGGGGCGATACGTTCGCCTTCTTTGCGAGGTCGTTCTGGGTCCAACCGAGGGCCTGACGGGCAGCGCGAATGCGATTCATGGGGGAGGGTCTCTGGTGGTGCCGCGCGGTCGGAGCACTTGGGGTGAGAGAGCGGGAATAAGGCGAAGATAGCGCCCGGCTTCGGATCCGGCGCCGGTGAATTCCGCCCAAGTGCCTGATTCCCTTCGGGGTTTCGGTTCGATCGGCCGAAGGATCGCGCGACGGAGGTTCGTGACCCGCGGGGTATGGACTGCAGCTGCCGAGAGCGCTCCGTGCCTCGGAAGACGCTCGGCGCGGCGCTCGATCCCGGTCATCCCGTCGCCACGCTGGCGGGGTCGGAGAGCCTCGAAAACACGACTTCCCGGGCTACTCTGCGCTCGCCTGCCCCCGTCCCTCGTGGAGATCCGTCCTGGCCAAGCAAGCGCGCAACCCCGGTGAACGCACCCGGATGGAGAAGTGGATCGGGAAGATCGCGGATCGCGCCGCGGGTCTCTCCGGCCGGCTGCTCTACAAGCGTGGCGTCCGCTTCCTGGCCGATCCGGAATGGCGCGAGCCCTATGCCGCGGAGCTCGCCGCCGACGAACGACCGGGCAAGCCGCAGAACAAGGCCCTCGATCGCCGCTTCGTCCTCACCCAGGTCGCTGAGTCCGTACGGGCGCTCGACGGGAGCACGGCCGAGTGCGGCGCCTACCTCGGGGTCGGTTCGGCGCTGATCTGCCGGGCCCTCGAAGGCACCTGGCGGGAAGAATCGACCCACTACGCCTTCGACGCGTTCGAAGGCCTGCCCGAGCCGGTCGAGGCCGACCGCGCCGATACCGGCCAGTGGTGGACCGAGGGCGACCTCAAGACGGACTCGTCGCCGATCGAAGCGCGCCTCGCGCCGTTTCCGAACGCGCGCATCATGGTCGGCTGGATCCCGGAGCGCTTTCCGGACGTCGCCGAGCGCGCGTTCCGCCTGGTCCACGTCGACGTCGATCTCTACGAGCCGACCAAGGACTCGATCGAGTTCTTCTGGCCGCGGCTCGTGCCGGGCGGCGTCCTTCTCCTCGACGACCACGGCGTCGTGAGCTGCCCGGGCGCGCGCAAGGCTGCGGTCGAATTCTTCGCGAAGACCGGCGATCCGATCATCGAGCTGCCGACCGGGCAGGCGATCGTGTGGAAGCGCTCCGCCTAGATCTTCAGCTTGGCCCGCAGCTTCTGGATCGGTGAATCCCACTCCGGGAAGTGCGAGAAGAACTCGCTCGGTCGCGCCCCACCGAAGCACTCGCCGCTGATCGCCACATAGCGCCGCGGCACGTCGGTGACCGACCGCGCCGAGACGCCGTGGATCGACGTTCCGTGGTTGATCCAGGTCAGCAACGTGTTGGGGCGATAGGGGATGCGCTTCGCGCTCTCGATGTAGCGGTCCGGGATGTGCTTCATCTTGCTGCGCGGATAGGGCCCCTTGCGAAGCTTGTAGAGCTCGTACTCGCCCCCGGTCGAGTCGTCCTTCTCGGACCGGAAGTAGAGCAGCGACGAGAAGAGCTTCGCGCCGCTGTCGAGGTGGGGGCCGCGCGTCGAGCTCTCCAGGGTGACGGGGCTGTTCACGCCGAACTGACAATCGAGGACGACGTCGGCGCGCAGGTTGGCTTCCGCGGCGCCCTTGCCCTCGCTGCGGCGCGCGACCTCGAACTGGTCGAGGGGCTTTCCGAAGTTCTCGCACAGGGTCGGATGGAGCCGTTCGATCTCCGCCTGCCACAGCCGCATGGCGCTCTCGAACAGCGATCGCTGGGTATGCGCGTCGAAGAAGGCGCGCCAGGGCTCCGGGGTGTGGGGGTCCGAGAGGACGCGTTCGCTGCTGGCGAGATACGTGCGGTTGTTCTCGATCTCCTGGCCCTCGGCGATGTACTCGACGCTCGGGAAGGTCTCTTCGAGCAGCTCGTAGTCCGCTTCGGGCAGGACGTTTTCGATCACGAGGTGCGGGTAGGGGTCGAGGCAGATCTCCCCGCGCGATGTGTAGTCGTAGACGTTGCCCGTCATCGAGTGGCTGCCTCGTTCGGCGCGCCGCTCTCGGCGAGCCCGTAGTCCGCGCGGAGCACGTCGTCGACGTCCCCGGCGTAGATGCCCTGGATCGGTGTCTGGAACGGTGCGTCCTTCTGCTTCCGCATGAGCGCGAAGCAGAGCAGATTCGGGGTCTCCCGCTGGAGCCCACGGAGCAAGCGACCGAATCGGCGCGCGTCGGCCTTTCCGGCGAAGCGCTTCGCCAGGCCCTTCAAGCCAGGGCGCCGGGCCTTCGCCTCCGAGAGGAGCACGGAGAGCGGCACGATCGACTCTTCGAGGAGCAGCTCGGGGCCGCCGTCGCCTCGCGCGACGATGCCGCGTCCGCCCCGGGTGGCGACGCCGAGGGCGAGCAGTTGATAGTCGTTGGCCTGCGCGAGCGCGGGATAGAGGTTCGGCTGGATCGCGAAGAAGCCGTGGTTCACGAACTCGTAGAAGGGCATGACGTGGAGCATCAGGCCGCCGACCTGCGTCAGCTGGTGGACGTTGCGGTAGATCGCGTCCTGGTTGAAGACGTGCTCACCGGTTCCGTTGTTGGTCACCAGGGAGAAGGTCTCGCGGTAATCGTACGCGGCGGCCAGATCGCGATTCAAGTCCATCACGAGGCTGCCGTAGCGATCGTTGACGTCGATCGCCTGATAGTCGGCGAACCCGAGGAGCCGGTAGTAGTCCGCTGCGCGCTCGCCCCGGTCCGACGCCCCCTGTTCGATCAGCTTCTCGAGCCTGGCGACGTCGATCTCGTCGCGACCGCGTGAGCGATCGGCGATGGCCCGCAACGTGCGATCGTCGGCCTTCAGCGTCTGGTTGCCGAGCTCGATGACCGAGGGCTCTTCGCTGAACTGGGGCTCGAGCCGGTCGAGCGCCCCCCGGACGAGCAGGGCCATCAGCGAGTTGAAGCTCATTCGGAGGTCTCGGCGCAGGGGATCGTCGTCGGCGCGGCCTGTCCGCCGGCGCGCGACGTCCCACGTTGGGCGAACACAGGGGAGGCCCAGCCCCCCCCGAGAACGCGCGCAGGCTACCACACCGGACACGGACGCCGAGGCTTGGTGGGCGCTCCGTGGAAGTGCTAATCGATGCCCGGCCCGGGGCCGTGGCGGACTTTCCCGAGTTGCGAAAAAACGCCACGGAATCGGGGACATGGACGCCCCGCGAACGCGCGCGGTCCGATCGGCCTCCCGGCCGGGGCGCCCTCCAGTACATTGTCGCTGCCCCGTCCTGGGGCGCAGCCCGATGGGCGCTGCGCATGCCGGTGAAACGCGCGAGAGAAGGATCCCTTTCGATGGCCGAATACACCCGCGAGAACCCCAGCCCCGAGTACCGGGCGATGGTGGACATGTACGCGACGCTCCACGAGCAGGGCGCGGACAAGGCACCGGGGGCGGCCAACGAAGACGAGCATCGTCCGCCGGAGCAGACCTTCGCGGGCAAGATGCTCGCGCAGCACGCGCCGACGGTGCGCGAGATGATCCGGCGAAGCGGGGCGAAGACGCTCCTCGACTACGGCGCGGGCAAGGGTCAGTCGTACAAACAGAAGGACATCCAGATCGGGGGCGAGGTCGCGCCGACGATCCAGGAGTACTGGGGGCTCGACGAGATCCGCTGTTACGACCCGGGCTACGAGCCCTTCAGCCAGCTCCCGACCGAGAAGTTCGACGCCGTGATCTCGACCGACGTCCTCGAGCACATCACCGAGCCCGACCTGCCCTGGATCCTCGACGAGCTCTTCGGTTACGCGCGCAAGTTCGTCTTCGCGAACATCGCTTGTTACCCGGCCAAGAAGAGCCTGCCGAACGGGCAGAACGCCCACTGCACCGTCCAGCCCCCGGACTGGTGGCGCGGCATGATCCACGCCGTCGCGATGCGACACACGGACGTGTCGTACCACTTCAGCCTCGCGACGCGGACCGGCCCGAAGAAGATCCTCGGGATCGCGGGCAAGCGCGGCCTCGACCATCACACCAGCGAACGCTGGGTCTAGACCTCGCTCAGGGTTCGAGCAGCGCTTTCGCGCGCTCGACGATCCGGTCGAAGTCGTCGTCCGGCAGCACCTCGCCCGGACGCCCCCCGAAATCGGGGAAGTCGGCGGCCCAGCCGCGCTCGATCATCTTGCGGGACACGCTCGCGAGGTCGCGGCCGAACTTGAGGCCCAGGGCCGAGGCCAGGTCGCTGATCGACTCGCCGATCCCGGTGCGCGGCCGCTCCGGGTGGCCGTGGAGCAGCCGTTTCGCGCTCGCCCGCAGGTCCTTGCCGAAGGAGCGAACGCGGCTGTGTGGGGCGATCGCGAGGGGGCGGCCGAGGCGCGCGACCTCGACGAGCATCGAGATGCTGTCCGGGGTCACGACGAATTCGTCGCCACCTGCGAGGAACGCCAGATACGGGTTGTCGGTCGCATCGGCCTGCCAGGCGTAGAGGAAGACACCTCCGCCCGGACCGCCCGCGTCCTCGCTCGCGCGCGTCAGCACCTCGAGGGCCGGCGCCGGGGTCCTGCGGCTCGTCGAGATGAGGAGCGACCCACCGGCTTCCCGGGCGCGCGCATGCGCTCCGTCGAAGAGCTTGCGCGCATCGTCGGGACCCAGTCGGAACGGATGCGAGGAGCCGCCTAGCAGCAGCACCGTCCAGGGCTTCGGAAGCGTCGACAGGCGCGTCGCCCACTCGCCTTCGGCGCGCGCGAGGGCGTCCGGCTCGGGCGGCGGTTGGAGCGGCCAATCGAGGCGCACGATGTTCGGCCGCGCCGGAACCTCGTATTGCGGGGGCGAGAGCACCAGATCGAAGTGGCGCGGGCCGGGGGGGCGGTTCATCTGCACGAGACGCGTGCGTCCGTCCGACTTCCACTTCACCCAGCGCACGACCGGCACCTGCCGCCAGCCGGTCGAAATGACCATGTCCGGCCAGGGCGCTTCGAGGCTCGAGGATCGGCCGTGGTCGATGGTGTCGAGGCCGGGCCCGAGCATCAGCCGCCAGGTCGCAGCGCGCTCGTTGAAGACGATCTTCTTCTCTTCGAAGGGCTCGCCGAGCGCGGTCGCGAGTCGCAGCGACTGTTTGTCGTCGCCCGTGCGCCCGCTCGTGAGTACCCAGACTCTCGCCATCGGGGGGGAGGCTAGCGCGACGCTCGGATCCAGGCGTGCACCCAGGCCCTGGAGCATTCGATCCATGCCCGCTTGCCGTCGAGGTCGACGTCGACGGCGAGGCGAGAGACGCCCAGGGTGCGGCGCATCAGCTCGCACGCGGCGAGGCCTTCGAGCAGACGCCGATCGATCGAAGCGCCGTAGGCCGCGAGAACGTCGTCCACGATCGAGTCCGGCTCGCCGCCCGCGATGATCAGATGGGCGATCAGCACCGAGAGGTCGAACTCGGGCGGCCCCGGGAACGCGAACTCGGGATCGATGATCATCAGGCCCCGTTCGGTTCTCAGGAAGCTCCCCGGATAGAAGTCGCCGTGCTGCAGAGCCGGCCCATCGGAACGCAGATAGATCTCGCCGAGGGCGGCGACTCCGTCGACGTAGGCGCGGTCCGCGCGCGCGTCGGCCGCCAGCTCGGAGAGTCCGCGCGTCGTCGACTCGAGATCGATTCCGTTGTTGTGGCGCAGCGGGATGTCGAAGATGTGTTCGTGGTTCAGCTCGCGCATCGCGGTGTTGCGCAACGACTTCGTGTCGTCGGGGGAGAGCGGCAGAGCATGGAGTTCGCGCGCCAGGCCGCAGAGCTTCTCGAGCTCGCCCGCGCCGAGGGACGCGCCCGCGTAGATCGACAGCAGGTCGCTGCCCTCCCCGAGGTCCTCGATCAGCGCGAGGTGATCGTCAGGCGCGAAACCCAGGATCTCGGGCATGTGCGCAGCCAGGGCGGGCACCTGCCGCGCCAGGCCGTAGAAGGCGACCTCGCTCGCGATCCGGTCGATCGGCGCGGGAATCTCGGGGAAGCGCGCGCAATAGGGAAACGACTGCTTGAGGATCAGGCTCCGTTGGTTCGTGCACGCCCGGAGCGTTCGGTTCATGTTGCCATCGCCCGCCTTGGCCAGGGCTTCGACGCGTTCGCCAGGCCGGAGCCAGCCCTGCGCTCCGAGGAAGGCTTGAGCGGCGATGGGGTCGGTCGTGAGCTCGAAGGGCAGCGGAGGCTCCGGGGTGGGTGGGGCAGGTGGGGCGGCGCGGGAGCTCCTGTTTAGCGAACGTCGAGCCGGGAGGCGTGTGTGAACGAGCTCTGCTTCAACACGATGAACCGGTCCGCCTATCTGCTCGGCGACGAGGATCCGGACCTGCCCGGGCAGATCGATGCGGCTGCGGCGGCGGGGTTCACGTGCTTCGGGGCCGACGCCTATTCGATCGACCGCTTCGAGCGAGACGGAGAGCGGGTCGAGGACCTCGCCGACCGGATCGCGGCGGTCGGCATGCGGACCTTCGAGCTGCCGACGCTGATGGTGAACGCCGATGCCGAGGCGACGCGCGGAGAGATCGCGCGATTGCTAGAGCACGCGCGGGTGCTCGAGCCCGCGTTCGTCCAGCTGAACGTCGACTCCGAGATCGACGACATCGTCCTCGATGGGTTGCGACGTGCGGGGGACGCGTTCGGCGCACTCGGCGCCCGGCTCGCAATCGAGTACCTGCCGTGGCTGCCCGCGATCAAGGACCTCCGCTCGACCCTCGAGCTGCTGGGGCGCGCGCGCGTCGACGGCGCCGGCGTGCTCGTCGACACCTGGCATTTCACCGAGAGCGGCGACACCTGGGCCGAGCTCGAAGCGCTGCCCCTCGCATCCCTCGCGTATGTCCAGTTCGACGATCATCCTCCGCTCGAGAGCGACGACCTCGTCGACGAGACGCTGATGCGGCGCGCGATGCCGGGGGAGGGGCGCTTCGAGCTCGCGCGCTTCTGCGACGTGATCCGCCGCAAGGGTTACACCGCGCCGGTCAGCGTCGAGATCCTCTCGGCGAAGACGCGCGCGATGCCCCTCGACGAATTCGCCCGGCGCGCCTTCGAGACGAGCGCGTCGTACTGGCGCTAGCGGGGACTCGCGCTCACGTGTGGATCCTGCACACTCCGTGACGGAGCCTCCCGCATGCATCCCGACCTCGTCCAGGCCTACGACCTCACGGATCGCGTCGCCGTCGTGACCGGCGCAGCGAGCGGCATCGGCCGCGCAGCCGCGATCCTCTTCGCCAAGGCCGGTGCGCACGTGGTCCTTTCGGACGTCGTGGAAGCGGGACTGGCCGAGACCGCCGCGGAGGTCTCGAAGCTCGGTCGCGAGGCGGTCGCGATCCCGACCGACGTGTCCCGCCGCGCCGAGGTCGAGGCCCTCGTCGGCGCGGCGACCGGCCGCTTCGACCGCCTCGACGTGATGGCGAACGTCGCGGGCATCATCCGGACGGCGCCGATGATCGAGGTCGACGACGATCATCTCGATGCCCTGATCGCCATCAATCAGAAGGGCGTCTTCTACGGCTGCCAGGCGGCCGCGCGCGTGATGGTGTCGCGGGGCGGCGGTTCGATCATCAACATCGCTTCGGCCGGGATGGACTCGCCGGCGCCGGGCGTCGGCGTCTACTCCATGACCAAGGCGGCCGTCGCCATGATGACGCGCACCTTCGCCTTCGAGCTGGGCGAGCATGGCGTGCGCGTGAACACGGTCGCCCCCGGCTTCACCGATACCGGCATGACCCAGCGCCACTGGAAGGACGCCGACGGGAACGTCGACGCCGACGCCCGAGATGCGATCAGGAGGCAGATGTCGCAGCGAGTGCCCCTCGCGACGATCGGGCAGCCCGAAGACATCGCCCATGCCATGCTCTACCTCGCGAGCGACGCCTCGCGCTTCGTGACCGGTCAGGTGATCCGCCCCAACGGCGGCGTCGCCATGCCCTAGGTCATCCGTACCGGGAGGACTCCCATGTCCCGTCTGCTTCTCGTCTCCTCCGACTGCCACGCCGGGCTCCCGCCCGAGCGCTACCGCGACTACCTCGACCCGCAGTTCCGCGAGGCCTTCGACGCCGCGCTGCCAGTCCAGATCGCGAACACCCAGGAGGCCGAGAAGATGTTCCTGGTGAAGGAGATCAACGACGAGTGGCGACGCGGGCGTGAGCAAGCGCTCACCGGCGCGTGGGATCACGACGAGCGGATCAAGGTGCTCGACGGGGACGGCATTGCCGGCGAAGTGATCTTCCCCGACGGCATCACCGAGATGAACTCGCCGCCCTTCGGCGCGGGCCTCGGGCTGCCCGCGCGCGGGGTCGATCCGACCCTGCAGTGGGCGGGCGCGCGGGCGCACAACCGCTGGCTCGCGGAGCTCTGCCAGATGGCGCCGGAGCGGCGCTGCGGCGTGGCCCTCGTGCTCGCGCTCTACGACATCGACGAGGCGGTCGCCGAGGTGCGCTGGGCGAAGGAGAACGGGCTGCGGTCGATCATGATCCCGGTCATGTGGGGCCCGCACCCGCCCTATCACCATCCGCGCTACGAGCCGCTCTGGCAGGTCTGCGCCGAGCTCGACATGCCGATCCACTTCCACTCCGGTCCCGCCGAGAGCGACCAGTACTTCGGGACCTGGCCGCCGGACCCGAAGGAGGGGACGCTGGTCGGCGGGATGGGGATCTACGTCTCGGAGGTCGCGTTCTTCGTGAGCCGGCCCCTCACGTTCCTGATCTGGGGCGGTGTGTTCGAACGTCATCCCACGCTCAAGGTCGCCGTGACCGAGGGCACCGCGATCTGGGTCCCGGAGCTCCTGGCGCTCCTCGACCAGCGCTTCGGCGAACACGCCGGGAACGCGAAGCTCGGGGACTACCGCAGTCACATGTCGATGAAGCCGTCCGAGTACTTCCGACGCAACGTGCGGGTCGGCACGAACGTCCATCGCCCCGAGGTCGAGCGGCGCGACGAGATCGGACTCCGGACGATGATGTGGGGCAGCGACTATCCGCATCCGGAAGGCAGCTGGCCCGAGACCGCGACGCGGCTGCGGGAGAACTTCGCGGGGGTTCCCGAGGACGAGCTCGCGATGCTCCTGGGTGGAAACGCGGCCGACTTCTACGGCTTCGACCGCGAGAAGCTGGCGCCGCTCGTGGCGGAGATCGGGCCCGAGGCGAGCGCCTTCTCCTGAGGCGCGACTAACGTCGCCGGAGCACAGCGAGTCCACCGAGCCCGAGGCCGAAGAGGAGCGCGGCCGTCGGTTCCGGAATCGCAGTCAGCCGCCACGTCCCCGGGTACTGGCTGTTCACGATCAGCGTCTGGTTCGCCTGTGGGCCGACCCCGTTGAGAGTCGTGTCGTAGAGGACGAAGGTCCCGCCGTCGATGCCGAAGAGGCCGGCCCAGATGCCGCCCGAGCCGCAGCAGCCCGCGAAGGTCTGATAGGGGACGCTCGTGCGGATCGCGGGATCCGGATCGCCGGGCGAATGGTTCAGGAAGTTGATCGACCAGGTCGGACTCGCGACGGTTCCGCCGCCCACGACCTGACCCTGGGCAAACACGATCTCGTCGCCGCCGGGGCCGTTCGTCGCCTCGAGCAGGAAGCTGGGCAGGATGTTGGTGGCCCCGCTGAACGCGTTCGTCTGGTGGCCGAAGGCGATGCGCGCGAGGTCGGACGCGTCGAAGGGGGTGATGCCGCCGACGCCGGGGAGCGCGAAGCCGTCATCGAACTCGAGGGTGCCGTCGAGGAAGCCGCCGCCGGTCGACGTGATCACGAAGCTCGCGCTCGCCGACTGATTCCCGACCCCGGACGGGTGGGGCAGGGTGAGCGGCGAGCTCCCGATCAGCTGGAAGACGGGGCCGGCATGGACGGCGCTGCCCGCGAGCAGCGCGAGCGAGACGAAGAGGGCGAGCATGATTCGGAACGGCATCGAGGTCTCCTTCGAAGCCGATTCCCTTCCCGAAACGCACCCTACCGGCCAGGTTTGAGACGCGTGGTCCTTTCGCGGCCCGAAAAGCGCTCCTTTCCGGCCAGCGATGCGACGCATGGGCAGATCGGTCGCATCTGTCGGAGGATGCGGCGCGGCGGGTTTCTTATGGGCGAGGGCTAGTCGGCGCGATGCCGCGCGCGCCAGGCCCGGGGCGACGCGCCGGTCCAGCGCGCGAACGCCCGTCGATACGCGCCCGTCGACGAGAACCCGAGCTCGGCGGCAACGTCCGCCTGGCTCCAGGTGCCGCGGGCTTCGAGGTCGAGCGCGTGCGCGCGGCGCACCCCGTCGCGCAAGCTCGTCAGGTTCAGCCCGTGCTCTTCGAGTCGCCGCCGCAGGGTGCGCTCCGAGAGACCGAGGCGCGAGCAGAGCGCGCTCGTCCGACCCCCGCTGGTGACGAGCGTCTCGCGCAGCGCCGCGCGCACGCGGTCCACGAAATCGTTGGGAGCGGGAAGGTCGGCCTGCGCGGCTTCGGCCTGACCGCGTAAGAGCGCGTGCAGGTTCGGGTCCGCCCTCGCCAGCGGCCTTCGTGCCTCGGCCGTGTCGAGCACGCTCGTGTTCGCGGCGGCGCCGAAGGTGACCTCACAGCGATAGAAGCGTTCCCACTCGCCCACGTCGTCCGGGCGTGGCCGCGCGAGGGCGATCGAGCGCAGGCCGAAGCTGAAGCCGACGAGCTGTCGCGCGATGCAGATCAGATAGGCGGCGGCGAAGTCGGCGGCGGCGGGCAGCTGCGGGCGACCGTCGAGGGTGCGGTGGCGAACCTCGATCGTCTCGCCGCGGTCCTCGGCGCTTAGCTCGACCCCGTCGTGGAGCAGTCGACCGAACTCGCTCGCCATCGATACGGACTCTTCGAGGCTTCCGGCGGTGCGCGCGAGGTACTCCACGAGCCCGAGCGCGCCCGGCTGCGCGAACTGCGCGACGTGGAGCCCGAGCGCATCGTCGCCGGTCTCGTCGACGGCGGCCCGCCAGATCGCCAGGTTGGCGCTGCGCGGGATGCGCGCGCCGGGGGCGAGGGAAGATTCCTCGAGCCCGGCCGCGCTCGCGATCGCCTCGCGATCGGACCCGCGCCGCGACAGATAGTCGAGGACGAGGAGCGCGGTGCCTGCGCCGACGCTGGTCTCTTGCGTGGAGGACATCGCGTCTAGAGCCGGATCGGGACCTTTGCGTAGCCACGCACGTTGTTGTTGTGGCTCCACTCGAGGTTCGCCTCGTCGACCTGATAGTCGGGGAAGCGCGAGAGGATCTCCTCGAAGGCGATGCGACACTCCTGGCGGGCGAGCGTCTTGCCCAGGCAGAAGTGGTGGCCTTGCCCGAAGTGGACCGTGCGGTCGAGCGATCGGTGGATGTCGAACGTGTCGGGCCGGTCGAACTGGGCGGGGTCGCGATGGGCCGCGCCGGTCAGCAGGAGCACGCGAACGTCGGCGGGGAGCGTCACGCCGTGGCGCGTCCAGGGCTTCGTCGACCAGCGGCCCTGGACCTGCGACGGCGGATCGAAGCGCAACAGCTCTTCGACCGCGGCGTCGCGCACGTCGGGGTTCGTCGCGAATTCCGCGCGCTGATCCGGATGCCGGAAGAGGGTGACGGCGCTGTTGCAGATCAGGCGCGCGGTCGTCTCGTGACCGGCGCTGCCGAGGAGCAGACAGAAGCCCAACAGCTCTTCGAAGCTGAGCTTCGTCATCTCGCCGGTCTCGACGTCGCGGAGGTCGGCACCGATCAGCGCCGAGATCAGGTCGTCCTGAGGCCGGGCCTGACGTTCCTGGATGAAGCCGACGAAGTATTCATGGAGCCGAACCGAAGCTTCCTGCGCCACCTCGGGGATCTCGAGGGAGTTCGACTCGCGGTGCATGAACGTGTTCGTGTCCTTGCGGACCTGCTCGCGATCCTCCTCCGGAATACCGAGCAGCGCGCTGATCACGTCCATCGGCATGACCGACGCGAGCTGCTCGAAGAGGTCGATCTGGTCGCCGGGCTCGAGGCCCGCGAGTCGCTCGCTCGTGATCCGGCGGACCGTCGGCTCGAGCTCGCGAATCCGACGCGGCGTGAAGGCCTTGCTCACGAGCTGGCGGATCCGCGTGTGCTTCGGCGGATCCATCGAGATCATCATCGGCAGCGGCGTCGCCACCTTCTCGAGGGTCTGCCCCCAGGCGGAGCTGAAGGTGTCGAAGTCGAGATGGGCGTCCCAGACGTCCTCGAAGCGGGACAGGGCCCAGAAGTCGAGTCGCTCGTTGTGATAGACCGGGGCCTCCTTGCGCATCCACCTGTACGTCGGGTAGGGATCGATCTGCGTCTGCCAATCGGTCGGGTCGTATTCCACCGGGCCTTCCTCGTCGTCCGTGGCTGCTGAGAGGGGGAGTCTATGCGACGCTCCCGGCGCCCGCCCTGCGCGCACGCGCCGGCGACTCAAGACATGCCGCCGACCTCCGCCCCCGAATTCGAAGACGCCGCTGCCGCCCTCGCCTGGATCCGCGAGCGCGAGCGCTCCCATCCCGCCCTCTACGACGTGCGCCGGCACGTGGCCGACCGGCTCACGTACCTCGTCGGACGCCGAGCGCGTCTCCTCGACGTCGGCGGTGGTGCTGCGCTCCAGACCGAGATGATCCTGGCTCGCCTCGCGGACGCGGCCTGCGTCTGGATCGATCCGTCTCCGGAGATGCGGACCCTCGCCGAGGCCCGTCTTGCGCATCGCAGCGAGTGCTTCTTCCGCACCGGCGCGAGTCTGGAAGCGCTGGAAGCGATCGAGGAGAGCGCTGCCTTCGACGCCGCGTGGGCGATCGACGCCTTCGGCGCCCGGGCGAACGCCTCGGACCCGAAGGCCGTTCACGCCGCGGTCTTCCGGCGGCTGGCGCCGGGCGGACGTTATTTCGTGTGCGAGCCCTACGCGTCGGCCCCGGATGCGCCGGACGATGGGAGCTACGTGAGCGTCGACGCCCAGGAGGCGGCGATCGCCTCGGCGGACTTCGAGGTCGGCGCCTCGCTCACCCTCGTCGGCGCCATCGCGGTCCACGAGATGGTCCGCCCGGGTTAGGCGGAGCGCGCGTGCTCACCGCCGTTCAGTGTCGAACGACGACGCCGGCACGGGGGAAGATGCCCGGCGCCTCGAATCCCACCGCCTCCCGCGGCGTCGTGTTCGTCAGGTTCTCGATTTCGAGGAAGAGCTCGAGAGCTTCGCAGGGTGTCCACGCCGCGCGCACGTCGAGTCGCTCGTAGCCGTTCAGGGTGTCGACGCGCCCGCCCGTCCCGAAGCTGCTCGCCTTGATCGACGACACGCCCAGCACGCGGAGGGTGAGGGCGAGCTCGTCCATCGGGCGGCCCGTGATCTCCGCGAAGCCACGCCAACGCGGGCGGTTCGTCGGCGCGAGGGGGCTGCCTTCGAAGTCGGTGTGATTCCAGGTGCCGCCGGCGCGGATCGAGACGCGGTCGCTCGGGGCCCACTCGAGCTCGAGCTCGACGCCGCGCGAGATCAGTCGCGAGCGGTTCACGAGAACCGGGAAGGGGCCGCTGAAGTCGATGTCGATGATGTCGCGCACGCGCAGATCGAAATACGAGACCTGACCGCGGAAACGACCGTCGTCGGTGCGGCCCCGGAGGCCGATCTCCCAGCCGCGGCTGCGCTCCTTGCGGAGTGTCGGCGAGCCGACGAGCGGACTGCCGAGGGCGTAGAAGGACGGGAGCTTGAAGCCTTCGCCCCAGTTGCCATAGAGCGAGACCGGTTGATCGCCGCCCCCCAGCACCACGCCGACCGAAGGCGAGAGCCGATCGTTCTCGCCGCGAATCGTGTCGTAGCGAAGGCTGCCGCTCACCGTGAGCACGTCGAAGACGCTCTGCTCGAGGGAGCCGAATACGCCGACCGTGCGGCGCGTGTCGTGGAAGCTCGCGGGCAGCGGGCCGAAGCCGCCGTCGACGGTCCCTTCGCTCTCGCCGTCCTCCCAGATCGCTTCCGCGCCGGTCACCAGGCGGGTGATGAAGGCGTAGCCGCCTTCGCCGTCGGCCTTCTCCCAGAGATCCAGGTCGATCACGGCACCCACGTCCGTGCGGTCGTACTCGTCCCCGAGATTCGCGGCGTTGACCGTGGCGGGCCCGATCCCGGGAGACTCGAGCTCTTCGCGTCGCGTCGCGTGTCCCACGCGGTAGGTGATCGTCGCGAAGTCGAAGACCGGCCGGGCGAGGCTCGCGCCCACCAGGATCTCCCGCGTGTCGCGGTCCTCCATCGACGGCAGGAACGCCAGCTCTCCGCCGCCGCTCGAATCCGGGAAGCCGCGCGAGCTGCTCTGGTGGATCCGGGTCACGACCTCGAAGTCGCCGACCCCCGGGATCGCGCTCGTGAACTTGCCCTTGACCGAGGCTCCGTCGTAGCCACCGTTGGACTCCGGGTCGTCGAAGGTCTCGATCGAGGCGCCGAGGGAGAGCCCCGAGAAATCACCGAGGCCGGCGCGCGCCTTGGCGACGGCGCTCCCGGATTGGAATCGGCCCCCGCGCACGCGCACGCTCGCCGTCGGTGCGTCGCCCGGGCGACCCTTCCGCGTGATGACGTTGATCGCGCCGGCGAGCGCGTCGGAGCCGTACACCGTCGAGAGCGGGCCGCGAACGATCTCGACGCGCTCGATGTCGAGGAGGGCGAGGGTCGTCGGGTCGAAAGAGCCGCCGCGGGAGTTCGTCGGGTCGTTCAGGCGCACGCCGTCCACGAGCACGACGACATGGTTCGGGTCGAGGCCGCGCAGGTAGAGCTCGCTGCGTCCGCCCCGGCCGCCCTGACGCGTCACCTGGAGACCCGGCACGAAGCGCAGGGCGTCGTCGAGGGAGAGCGACAGACTCGCTTCGAGGGCGTCTCCTTCGAGGACCGTCGTCGCGTTCGGGATCGTGCCCGCCGGGCGCGGCGCGCGGGTCGCGCTCACGATCATCTCTTCGGCGTCGTCGAAGGTGGGATCGTCGTCCGCCCGCGCGGCCGGGGCGGCGAGCAGGGCGATCGCGAGGATCGACAGGAGGAGGCGATTCAAAGGGAGACTCCGGGGGCGGGGCAGCGCCGCAGTGTCGACCATCTGAGGGCGAACGTCACGGACTCGTCGAGTCGGAGCGTCCTTCCGCCCGGATCTCCGCGGCGATGCCCTCGGCCGCTTCGAGCGCGCGCAGCACGTTCCCGCCGAGCACCTTGCGCAAGGTCTCGGGCGAGTGACCCCGCGCGAGCAGGCCCGCCGTCAGGTCCGGCAGCTTCGAGACGTCCTCCATTCCGACCGGCATGCTGATCACCCCGTCCCAGTCCGCGCCCAGCCCCACGTGGTCGGGGCCAGCGACGGCGATCGCATGGTCGAAGTGGTCGAGCAGCACGTCGAGGGACGTCTGCGGAACCGGGTGCGCCTCGAGGTAGGCGCGAAAGGCCTTGGCCTGCGCAGCCGGATCGTCTGCGTGCTCGGCGCGTCCCTTCGCGAGGGCAGGGCCGTGCTCCGCGAACCACGTGGTCGTGGCGCGCGTCGTGTCCTCGTCGATGTAGGCCGGGTAGAAGTTGATCATCACGACGCCGCCGTTCTCGGCGAGCGCCCTCAGCATGGCGTCGCTCATGTTGCGCGGATGGTCGGCGACGGCGCGGACCGAAGAGTGGGATGCGATGACCGGTGCGCGGCTCGTTTCGACGGCATCGAAGAAGGTCGCGTCGGATACGTGTGAGATGTCGACGAGCATGCCCAGGCGATTCATCTCGCGCACGATCTCGCGGCCGAAATCCGTCAGGCCGTCGTGTTCCGGCTCGGGGACGGACGTCGTGCCGGACGAGTCCGCCCAGGTCGTGTTGAACGAGTGGGTGAGCGTCATGTAGCGCACGCCCAGGCGATGGAAGAGGCGGAGCGCCGGGAGGCTCTCCTCGATGATGTGCCCGCCTTCGATCCCCATCAAGCTGACGAGCTTGCCCTCGGCCACGGCATCCCGAATCTCGGCCACGCTGTGCGCGACCACGACGTCGTCGAGGAAGCGCGCCGCCATCTCGTGCACCGCGTCGATCCGTTCGAGGGCGAGCCGCAGCCCGTCCCCGGGCTTCTCGAGCTTGCCCGTGTAGACGGACCAGAACTGCACGTCGAGTCCGCCCTCACGAATCCGCGGCAGGTCCATGTCGCCGTCGCGCGTCTCGTGCCGCGCGCCGAAGTCCCACGTCGGGTCGGGGAATCTCGGCGTCGTGTCCGAGTGGCCGTCCACGACGATCGCGTCGAAGTGGATCGCGCGTGCGTCCTGGGCGGGACCCGGCATGGTCGCGCAGGCCACGCAAGTGAGGACGATCAGCGGGACGAGGCGCAACATCGGGTTCTCCGGGCGGGGACTAATGGGCGGGCTCGGGGCGCGAGCGACCGAAGTCCGCGCCGGTGAGCGAGAGGAGGGCGGGGAGCAGGAACACGTCCGCGAGCAGCGCGGTTCCGAAGGCGATGCCGATCAGGATGCCGAAGCTCGCCATGCCCGTATGGTCCGAGCCGATCAGGATCAGGAAGCCGAGGATCAGGATCACACTCGTGAACGTGATCGCCTGGCCGACCTCCTCGATCGTCGAACGGATCGCTTTGCTCTGGCTCCCGGAATCCATCATGAACGCGCGGTAGTGGGTGACGAAGTGGATCGTGTCGTCGACGGCGATGCCGATCAGCATCGGCGCGATCAGCAGCGTGTCGGTATCGAGGGGGATCCCGAAGAGCCCCATCACGCCGAAGGTGATCACGACGGGATAGACGTTCGGGATCATCGAGACGAGCCCGACGCGGACCGAACCGAACACGATCAGCAGCAGCAGCGTCACGACCACCAGCACGAGGGCGAAGCTCCGGATCTGCGATTTGCTGACGGAATCCGCCATGCGCATCATGAGCGGCAGGTTGCCCGCGATGCCGACTTCCATCTCGGGGTAGCGCTCGCGCAGGGGTGCGAAGGCCGCCTCGACGTCCGCCTGGATCTCCTCGAAGAAGTCGACGTAGACCATCGACCCATAGTTGAGGAGGCGGACCGTGATCCGGCCGGCAGAGTAGTCGTCGGGGACGACGACCTCGCGATCCTCGGGCGCCGCCATGTCGAAGAGCAGCAGCGTCTGGGCGAGGGCGTCGCGATCGTCGGGGATCGTGTAGTAAGCGGGCTGGTCCTCGTTCAGGACGCGGTAGCTGCGCTTCGCGGCCTGGGCCAGCGAGCTCGTCCGCACGACGAAGTCCGGGTGATCGCGCTCGAGCTGGTCCTGCATGCCGTCGAGGGTCTCCAGCACGAGCGGATCCTTCATCGCCTCGGGCTCGCCGAACTCGACGTAGATCTCCATGCCCTGCGTCCCGCCCATCACGCGGTCGACGACGTCGTGGGCGGTCCGGATCGGCAGGCCCTCGCGAATGATCTCGACCATGTTGGTATCGACGGCGACCCGGGACAGGCCGATCAGCCCGATCACGCCGTAGAGCGCGAACACGACGACGACCGCGACCGGGCGCTTCTCGCCGAAGGCGCCCACGCGTCGGAGCAAGCCCTGCAAGCGATGGTGGGAGGCGCCGTCGAGACTGCGTGCCGGGGGCGCCCACAGGTCGAGGAGGAGCGGCAGCATGATCACCGTGTAGACGAAGGCGACCATCACGCCGAGCGCCGCGGCGATCCCGAAATAGCGAACCGGTGGGATCGGCACGATCAAGAGCGCGAGCATGCCGAGCGCGGTGGTCGCGCTCGTCAGCAGGCACGCGACGCCCGATTTTCCGTAGACCTGCGACATGGCGTCTTCGTGGTCCGCGCCCTGGCCCCGGAAGAAGACGTAGCCCGACAGGATGTGGACCGAGTCGGCGATTCCGACGACGAGGATCAACACGGACAGGATGCTCACCATCATGCTCATCACGAGATCGAGCCAGCCGGCGATTCCGAAGGACACCGCCATCGACAGGAGGATGATGACGAGAGGCCAGGCGACGCCCGAGAGCGATCGGAACAAGAACCACAGGACGACGAGCATGATGCCCATCGACCCGATCAGGATCATCGCGATCTCGGCACCGAGAATGTCGTTGAAGAAGCCCATCAAGACCGGATTGCCGACAGGGTGGAGGATCAGGGCCTCGTTCACGACAGGGTCTTCGAGCACCGCGAAGAGCGCGCGAGTGAAGAGCGCGTACTCGACCATGTTCGTCTCGCCGCTCGCCCCCGACTCGGAGCCGTCGGCGAGGGCGGCCTCGAGCGCCGGGTCGAAGTCCGCCGCGTCGAACCCGTCCTCTTCCGCCGCCTCGCCGAATGCGTCGGGCACGCCGAGGTCGGTCCGGATCCAGATCCCGCCGAATCGCGAGTCGTCCGAGACGTAGAACCCCGGGAAGTCCTCGTGGGCCATCGCCTGCGCGCGCAGCGCATCGATCTCTTCCCGCGATCCGGGCAGGTCCTCGACGAAGTCCCGGGACACGAGGGTGTCGTCGCGGACCTCCAGATAGCCCGCGTTCACGATCGTCTGGACGTCGAGGAGGTGCTCGAGGGCGGACGGGTTGCCGTCCGCGTCCGGAGGGTGGTCCGCGAGCAGACGCTCCTGGATGTGCTGCACCGCGGCGAGGCTCGTCGGCGAGAACACGTCGCCGTCCTTCGCCTCGTAGACGATGTAGACGTCCTCGTCGCTCCCGAAGGTGCGTTTGAAGGCCTGGTGGAAGACGAGGACCGGGTCGTCCTGGAGGAAGAACGACTCCATCGACATGTCGACGCGAAGCCAGACGCCGCCATACGAGAGGAAGAGCGTCGCGACGAGCGCCGCGATCGCGACTGCGCCGCGGCGCGCGCGGAGGCGCGCAGGGAGCGCGGCGAAGAATTGGTTCAGACGATCGAGGAGGTCGCTCAAGTCGGAATCTCACCTTCGAACGCGAAGAGGAGCGGGCGCGGGCTCATGTTGCGGCACTTCGCTCGGGTCCGCTCGTGTTGGCGCGGACCGAGTAGGGCTGGGCGCTTCGCCACACCGTCCGGGCCTCGCGACGGGATGCCCCGTAGCTCGCTCGGACCGAGCGGCGGCGCTTGAGATGTTCACTAAATCGCTCGAGGCGGATGAGAGGCGTCGGGGAACGAACCTGCGAGCGCTTCTTGGCGCACCGTCTGCGCGGCGCTCGGGAAACGGTCTACGCTAGCCGCGAACGCAACTCGTGTATCCCACTCACGGAGCTCGCCCCGCTATGACCGGAAGAAGCTCTCTCGCGACGGCTCTCGCGAGTGCCTGCGTCGGACTGCTTGCCTGCAACCCGTGGTACATCGTCGATTCGTCGTACCACGCGGAAGGTGGCCCTGACTCGCGAAACGCGCCGGACGTTGTTCGAACTTCCGAATACGAGCGGATTGGCCATGAAGGCCTTTTCGTTGCGCTGAGAGCGCCAGATCAATGCGCCAACTTGTCGTCGGCCGAATCGACCGGCGAAGCCTCCGGCGCCGGAGACCTGATTCGGACCGATTGCGGCGTCGAGATGGCTGAGTTGGAGCGCGCACTCGTCCGTAGTGGCTATCGGGTAGTCGCGTGGAATGAGGTAAGGACACGATCCCAAGCGGACGGCTTGGTCTCGCCAACGGCCGCCGCTGAAAAACTCGGAGCGAAGATTCTTTTTCAGGTCAACTCGCTTGAACGGTCATTCGTAGGTGCGGGCCTTGGGACCGAGTGGCGCAGGAAATTCTATAAATCTGATCTGTTCGGGACGCGTGGCGTGGTAGCAAGCGTACCCCCGCTTCGAGCTGACGCCCTGACTCGATCGATGCGCGCCCTTGAAGAGCAGTACACGCCCCCGGGCCAACTAGCGATTACCGTTGATGCGACAGCGATCTGGACGAAGAACGGCGAGTCTGTGTGGTTCTACCACGCGACAGAGGCCGCAACTCCCGCGGTAGGGTCAACCCAGCCACCCACGTTGACGAGATGGTTCGAATGCAATCGTTCGTGGCTTCAACACTGCGTGGTTCATCCGATGACCAAGAATCCGGGGGTGGCGGGCACGTCAGAGCTAGTCCGTTCGGCTGAGCAGCTCGATCAGGCGCGACGAACGCTGTATTTCGATCTGTTGCAATCTGCGATGGCATCAATGGTGAAGGAATTTCGCCGCGGCGGCGGCGGCTGACGCGAATAGCTGCCGGCGACAGACGCCCTCAGCGCTCAACTCGACTCACCAGCGATAGGCCAGACCGACCTGACTGCTGGATTCGCCTCATGAAATCGGGCAGCCGCTTGTGTTCTCTATACTCCGCTCGCAGTGCCCCGATAGCTCAGTTGGATAGAGCGGCTGCCTTCTAAGCAGCAGGTCCCAGGTTCGAGCCCTGGTCGGGGTGCCACGCGGCCTCGCCTACTCCTCGGCGCCCTCGTGGTAGAAGACCGTCCCCGAGTCCACGATCTGCAGCAGCACCCCGTCCGGGTCCGCCGTGAGCAGGTTGTCCGCGATCACGACGGCCTCGCGGCCCTCCTCGAGGAGCTCGGCCTGCGTCTGCTCGAGGTCGAACCCGTCCACTTCGAGGCAGAAATGCTCGATGATGCCTGGCGGCTCGTTCGGGGTGCGGGCCCACTCGCGGGCTTCCGGCGCGGTGCGGAACGCCTCGAGGTCGATGTCGGCTTTCGTCTGGAGGCTGATGAAGGTCCCGTCGCCGGTGTCGAGGGCATGATAGGTGGGGGTGTCGACGAGTCCGAGGCCGAAGAAGCGCTGGTAGAACGCGAAGGAGCGATCGAGGTCGGCGACGCGCAGGTTCACGTGGTTCAGGTGGGTGCGGCCCTCTCCGCGTGCCCGGAGCACCGGCTTCGGGTAGTCGAGGGTCGGCTCCTCGGGCTCGGCGGTCCGGGCCGGGGCGTCGCTCGCACAAGCGCCGGCGGAGCCCAGGGCGACGAAGCTCGCGATGGCCCCGAGGACGTCGCGGCGCGACAGGCGGCCCTCCTCGTAGGCGTCGAAGATGCGGTCGATGCGGTCGCTCACGAGATCTCCTCCTTCTTCTGTAGAGATTCTGTAGAGAAGACGAGCGTCCCGAATCCCCGCGCTCGGCTCAACCCGCCGCGATCAGGGCCTCGAGTCGCGCGTCGTCGGGGACCGGGTAGCGCCAGATGCGATAGAAGAAGCGCAGGTTGCCGAGGAAGCCCATGTGATGGGCCGCCGAGAGGCGCTTCCGGAACGACCACAGGCCGAGGGTCCGGGCCGAGCGTTCCTGGTTGAGGATCGTCGTCTGGGTACATCGCAGGAAGTCCGACGGAACCATCGGGTGCGGCACCGGCAGGAAGATCTCGTTCTTCTTGCCGTCGTCGGGCTCGGCGAGCTCGAGGGCGGCGATCGCTGCCGCACTCATCACCTGCTGGCACATGCTGATCGATTGCAGCGTGATCCGGTCGCCCTCGAAGATCGGCCGCGGCGGCCGCGTCGCGAGGCCATCCGCCGTGCAATCGACGAAGAGGATCTCGTCCAGGGACTCGTCGAGGGTGCGCGTGCCCTGAACCATCTGGAGCGACGCGCCGTCGATCTTGGCGATGCGCCCGCGGCGTTCGACGTCTCCGATCCGCCGCAGCTCCGCGAGCTCGGCGCTGTTCACGGTCGCGCAGCGGTACTTCGTCGGCCACACGTCCGCGTCGAGACGAAGCAGGCGGCCGGCTGCTTCGAGCCGTTCGAGGACCTGCTTCAGCCCCGTCGCGTCGGACATGACCTGCAGCTGCGTCCCGAACTCGTCCGCGAGGCCGTCTGGATAGAGCGCTTCGCGGTTCAGGAACCAGGCGTCGTTCGGCATGATCCAGGTGATCGCGTCCGGGTCGACGCCGCGTTCGAGCAGGTAGAGCGCCGCATCGATCCCGGTCTTGCCCGCGCCGATCACGACATAGCGCGCGTAGGCACGGTCGAGATCCGCGAGCGCGTTGATCGGGACGACCTTTGCCTCGCCCGCGACGTCGTATTTCGGGGGCGTGGTCGACGGGACGTGGACGTCCATGTAGGTGGCATCGACGACCTTCTTGGCGCGGACGTCGATCTCGACCCCGGGCGTCACGACCGATCGGATGCGCCCGTCGTCGCTGCGCTCGCACTTCGGGAGGAACGTGAAGCGACCGGTTCGCTCGAGCTTCTTCGTGACGAGCTCGTAGTAGGCGAGGATCTGCGCCTGGCTCACGAGGTCGCGCTCGTCCTCGCCGAGCGGCTCGCTGTTCACGCCGTAGTAGAGGGCCGGCTGGTGGAGCGTGACGAAGCGATAGGCGCTGTTCCAGTGGCCCCCGGGCTTCGCGCGGCGCTCGACGACGACGACCCGCGCGGTCTTCGACGTGTGCAGGATCTCGTCCGCGAAGGCGAAGCCCATCGCGCCGCCGCCGATCACGAGATAGTCGGCCTCGATCTTGGCCCCGGGCGCGAGTGCTGCGCTCACTCGCCGATCGTATCCTCATCAGAGAGGCCGAGGCCCGCGAGCACGCCGTCTGCGTCGCTCGCGTGCTCGATCCGGTCGATCCGGAGCCCGTCGAGATGGATCAGGGTCGCCTGGCCCTCGGTGTCGGGCAGGCGGGCCGTCACGTCCCCCTCCCGATCGAGGAGCATGTCGTAGGGCCGCCTTCGCATCGCCGGAACCGCCATCATCCGCGCCACGAACGCGGGCATGCCGCTGATGTCCGAGACGTAGACGGCGCCGCGATCGGCGAGGGTGTCGGCCGAGACGTCGGCCAGGGCTTCCTTCAGCAGGTCGCCGCCGTCCATGTCGCGACTGAAGAGGACCACGCGGGTCGAGGCATCGACCGCGCCGGGATCGCCGTGCTGGTCCTCGAGGGCGATCGCGTCGATCACGTCACCGACGATGTAGGGCGGCGCGTCCTCGGCCCAGGCGATCGTCGAGAGGAGCAGCGTGGCGAGGGCGCCGGCCAGGACGAAGCGCATCGACGAGCCCACGCCTAACGCGACTCCAGGAACTTCTTGAGAGGTTGGTCGCGCCAGGTCGCCGCGCTGAACTTGTCGTCGAAGGCTTCGTAGCGGAGCTCGCCGCCGGCTTCCGGCTGGTCGCCCATCACCGTCACGCGTTGGATCACGCGCTCCCCTTCGAAGTCGTTGAGCACGTGGTGCTGGGTACAGCGGTTGTCCCACATCGCGATCGTGCCCTCGGCCCACTGGTACCGCACGGTGAAGCGGTCCTCGGTCGCGTGGTTCGTGAGGAAGGCGAGGAGGTTGTCGCTCTCTTCGATGCCCATCTCGACGATGCGCCGCGTGAAGTGGTGGTTCACGAAGAGCGACTTGCGACCGGTGACCGGGTGCTTGCGCACGACGGGGTGGATCGCCTTGCGCTCCGGCGTCATGTGCGGGCTCGCGTCGTGGAGCGCGGAGAGTCCGTCGATCATGTCGCGCATCGGCTGGGAGAGCGCCGCGTAGGCCTTGTACATGTTGGCCCACAGGGTGTCGCCGCCGAACTCCGGGCACCTCTTCATGTGCAGGATCGCGAAGATCGAGGGCTCCGCCTCGCAGGTGAGATCGCTGTGCCATTCGTCGGCGACCGCGCCGGCCCCGCCGACGGCCTTCAGCTCGAAGAACTCCGGTCGCTCCGCGTCGAGGGACAGGTTCGGGTGTCCTTCCAGGCGACCGAAGAGGTTGCCGAAGGCGATGTGCTCGTCCGGCGTGAGGTGCTGGTCCGGGAAGAACAGGACGAGGTGCTCGTGCACGAGGTCGAACACGGTCTCGGCCAGTGCCGGGCTGGTGTCCCGGAGGTCGAGGCCGCGGACTTCGGCGCCGAGCGAGCCCGAGAGGCGGCGAACGTCGAGTTCCTGGGCGGTGCGGTCGAGGGCGGTGGCCATGGCGGGGTCTCCCGGGCGGTGATTCGGGGGCGAAGATAACCCGGACCGCGGGTTCGAGTGGCGCGGCCAGCCGGACCGGAGGTCGCGCTCAGAGTCGGGAGGCGGCCCGCGGATCGCTCGAATCGGGTCTGTAACCCTACGTATCAATTCCGTCGATCTTTCAGGAAATCCCGACACATCCAGTGCCTCGTTGCCACGTCACACCGACTGGAGGTGACTCGATCGTGTTCCGGACCCACCCGCTACGCCCTGCTGTTCTCGTTGCTGCTGCCCTGTTCGCTCTCGTTGCGGGGCCCGCGGCCGCGATCACGGCCGATCCGGACGGCACCCCGGCCGTGCCGGCGAGCGCGCTGATCGACGTCCTCTGCACCGACGACGCCTGCGCGAACCTCGACCTGCCCGACATGGGCATGGACTTCGACTACGTCTTCGGCGGCCGGCCGACGACCGGCGGGCTCGCCCTCGACGTGTCCTCGACGGGCAGCATCTTCGTGCTCGGGCCGGTTCGCGCGACCGAGTCGATCACCCTCGACGCCCTCGAGGTCCACCTGAACTCCGGCGACATCGGAAGCGGGGGCGACATCAAGGTTCCGCCGATCGACTTCGAGCTGCCCGACTTCTCGCTGCCTCCCTACCGCGAGATCTGCGCCTGCATCTCGATCGTGGACCAGGGCGACGTGACCCTCGTCGCGGCCGTGACGGGTCAGGACCCGGCGCCGCCGAGCCCGCTCTCCTGGACGGCCTCGTTCCACGGTGACGTGTACCTCGACCTGTCGCGCTACGAGCACGTGTCGATCTCGCTCTTCGCGAAGAACAAGATCGTGATCGTCAACGAGCCCAACCACCCGGTCCCCGAACCCGGAACCGCGCTGCTCCTCGGACTCGGGCTCGCGGGCCTCTCGGGTGTGCGGCGGGACGCGCGCTAGGGCGCAGATTCCCGGCTAGCGTCTCCTTCCCCGCGCTTCCCGCGCGACGAAGGAGTTCGCCCCATGTCCGACGCCCCCCTCGGCGCGATCGTCGTCGGCACCGGTTTCGGTGTCCTCACCCACCTCCGTGCCCTCCGCGAAGCGGGCTTCGACGTGAAGGCCCTGGTCGGCCGCGACGCCGAGAAGGCGCAGAAGCGCGCCGACCTGATGGACGTGCCCCTCGGCACGGGCTCCCTCGAGGAGGCGCTCGCCCTTCCCGGCGTCGACGCCGTCGCGGTCTCGACCCCGCCCCACACCCACGCCGAGATCGTGCTCGCAGCGATCGCGGCCGGCAAGCACGTCGTCTGCGAGAAGCCCTTCGCGGCGAACGCCGACGAAGGCCGCAAGATGCTCGAAGCGGCCGAAGCCGCTGGCGTCGTCCACCTGCTCGGTTGCGAATTCCGCTGGGCGACGGGGCAGGCGGTCGCCGCGCGGGCGATCGCGGACGGCGTGATCGGCGAGCCGCGGCTCGCGACCTTCCTCTTCCACATGCCGGCCCTCGTCGCGCCGGACGCCGAGGTTCCGGACTGGTGGCGACGCGAAGAAGACGGTGGCGGCTGGCTCGGCGCCTACGGTTCGCACGTCATCGACCAGATCCGCGTCTCCGCCGGCGAGTTCACGGGCGTCTCCGCCTCGCTCCAGAATCTGGGCGAGCGAAGTCCGGAGCTTCCCTGGACGGCCGACGAGACCTACACCGTTCACTTCCGGACGACCTCGGGGCTCGAAGGCATCCTCCAGTCGTCCGCCGCGGCGCGCGGTCCCTTCGTCGCGTGCAGTCGCTTCGTGGGATCGAAGGGCACGCTCTGGCTCGAAGGCGACACGGTGAGCGTGGCCGACGATGCTGGACAGCGGACGCTCGACGTACCGAGTGATCTCGTGCAGCCGGCTCCGGTGCCGCCGCCCGCGGAGCTGCTGTCGACCTCCGCGTACGATGCCTTCCACTCGATGGGCACCGATCTCGGGCCGTACACGCGGCTCTATCGGGCGTTCGGCGCGCGCATCCAGGGGCAGCCGATTCCGGAGGATCCCCGTCCGCCGACCTTCGCCGACGGCGTGGCGGTCCAGGCAGTTCTCGACGCAATACGCCGATCTTCCGGGGAAAAGTGCTGGGTGGACATCGACTGAAGCGAGCGCGGCCGACGAGGCCGCTCAAGCCCCGTCCGCGGCGATCCGATTCACGGACGAGAACACCCTTCTCGGGGGAAAACCGTGGATCGCCGAAATCACCCGCGCTTTCGCACCAAGTTCGACGTCCTCTGCTCGGCCGGAGAGACCGAGGGCGCGGGCACGCTCGTCAACATCTCGCGCTCCGGCGCCCAGATCGACGGCGCGAGCCACAGCCCCGAGATCGGCACCAAGGTCCGGCTATACGTCTTCATTCAGCCGGTCTGCCCCTTCGAGCTGGCGGGTGAAGTGATCCGCGCGGACGAAGAAACGTTCGCGATCCGCTACAGCAACCTCGACCCCGAGGTCGGCCGCCTGGTCGACGATGTGGCCGCGCTCGTCGGCTAGCGCTGCCTAATTGAGCGCGGGTTTGCGCGCCGCGAGGGCGTCGCGTCGCGCGCGGATCGGCGGCGAGGACTCGTCCATCGGCGACAGCTCGAGGAAGCGCGTGTAGTCGTCGATCGCGGCGTTCACGCACTCCATCCGCTCGAGCAGCATCCCGCGGTCGCGGAACTCGTAGGCCGCGTCCGGCGCGAGCACGACGATCCGGTCGAAGCAGCCGAGCGCGCCGAGGCCGTCGCCGTTGCGCAGGTAGAGCATCTTCAGGTTGTTGAGCATGCGCACGTAGATCTCGACGGCGCTGACCGGGCGTAGCCAATCGAGCTCGAGATCGACGTGATCCCCGGCAGCCGCGCGCACGCGCTCCGCACAGTCGTCGAGGGAGAGCACCTTGCCGAAGAAGGGATCGACGATGATCTCGCGCTCGGCGAGGTCGCTCACGCCGACGACCTTCGCGAGGAAGTGGCCGGGGAAGCCGATCCCGTAGGCCTCGAGCCCGAGTTGGCGAGCGATCTCGACGTAGAGGACCGACAACGTGATCGGGAGTCCGCGGCGTCGGGACAGGACCTCGTCGAGGAAGCTGTTGCGCGGGTCGTCGTACTGGTCCTGGTTGCCGCGGAAGCGCTCGAGCTCGAAGAGCGCATGATTGAGGGCATCGACCGCAGCGCTCGGAGTCCTCGCCGCATCGACGAGGGGGCGCGCACGTTCGGCGATCTCGGACAATTGCTCGAGACCCGAAGCGATGTCGATCTCCGGGCGCACCTCGGCGGCGACGATCAATGCACCTTCGGCGAGCCCCTGCTGGGTCTCCGGCAGCATCGCCAGCTCGTGGAATCGGCGGGAGATCTCGCTCTGCACGGCGGCCTAGCCTAGTTCGCGGCGGGCGAGGGCGCACGGACGGGGACTGCACGCGCGTCCCGCCGCAGACGCTCCGGACCGCGTCCCTCGAGGTCAGTCTCGCGATCCCGGGAGGATGTCGAGCTCGATCGGCTCGCCATCACGAAGCACGCGCAATCGCACCGGCTCACCGATCCGCATCGCTTCGAGCGCGAAGGTGTAGTCGTAGAGGTTCTCGATCGTGCGGTCGTCCGCGCCGACGATCAGGTCCCCGCGACGCAGTCCCGCGCGTGCTGCGGGTCCCTCCGGCGCCACGCCGGAGAGGAGCACGCCGACGACGTCGGTGTTCGCGTAGTCGGGGATCGTGCCGAGGTAGACCCGGAAGCCGCCGCGGCTGCGGCCCGACGCGGGGTCCTTCTGGGCTCGGTACTCCGGCGCGCGTTCGGCGCCCCCGATCACGAGCGCGAGGTCCTCGAAGAGCTGCGCGACCCGGGCCGTGCCTTCCAGATTCAGCAGGTCCTGCGTGTCACGGGGCGTGTGATACTCGCCGTGGACGCCGGTGAAGGCCGCGAGGACGGGCACGCCGTGGGTGTAGAAGCTGGTCGCGTCCGTCGGGACGTAGCTGTCCTGTTGGGTTTCGATCGGTAGGCCGCGTCGTTCGGCGGTGTCGTCGACCAGAGGCGTCCAGTCCGGGCTCGATCCGAGACCCTGTACGACGAGCGCGTCCCGGAGCCGCCCGACCATGTCGAAGTTGAGGTAGGCGACGGGGCCGGCGCCGGGCTCGTGCGGGTTCACGTGATCCCCGACCCACGCGTCGGAGCCCAGGAGCCCGAGCTCTTCGCCGGACCAGGCGGCGAACACGAAGTCGCGGGAGCCGATGTCCTCACCGCGTGCATGGCGCGCCGCGAGGGACTCGGCGAGCTCGACGACGACGGCCGTGCCCGAGGCGTTGTCGTCGGCGCCGGGGTGGATCGCCCCGGCCTCTTCCGGCTGCGCGAGGGAGCCCGCGCCCCGGCCGCGTCCGAGATGATCGTAGTGAGCGCCGATCACGATCGTCTGCGCGCTCGGTTCGGCGCCGACGACCAGACGGCCGACGACGTTGCGCCCCGTGCGGCGTTCGGTCTGCAGGTCGATCTGCGCGCCGACACGCGTCGCCTCCAGGCGTGTCGCGATCGCGCGTCCTTCCGCGTCTTCGATCGCAGCGTCCGCGTCCCTCTGCCAGGCTTCGAGGGAGCGCCCGGTTCCGGCGAGGAGTTCCTCGGCGAGCGCGTCACTGAGGGAGAGGACCGCGATGCTCGTGCCGGCCAGGGACGCGTCGAAGCGGAGCGGAACGAGCTCGTCGCGGAAGCGGCCGAGGGGGCCGCTCACGAAGAGGACACCCCGGGCGCCGCGGTCGCGCGCGACCATCGCCTTGTATCGCAGCCCTGCGTGTCGACGCAGCGCGCGATGGCGATCGGCGTCGAGGGTCTGCGGCAGGTCCCGAAGCACGAGCACCCATCGATCGCGCACGTCGACGTCGCCGAAGTCGTCGTGGGCCGGGACATCGCCGGACGCGGGCACGACGAGGCCGTAGCCGACGAACACGACGTCGCTCGCCTCGAAGGCGCCCGCGCGCGAGAACGCGAGCGGGCGCCAGTCGCGGTCGAGCTCGGCTTCGGCAGCATGCACCGAGAGTCGATTGTCCGGGCCGAGGGAGACGCCGGCGGTGAACTCGAAGACGTGCTCCCATGTGTCGTCATCGCCGCCCGGCGTGAGCCCGGCAGCCGCGAAGGCTCGCGCAAGCCAGTCCGCGGCGGCGGCCTCGCCGGAGGTGCCGGTGCCGCGACCGTCGGTGCGGGGATCCGTCAGCGCGGCGATCCGCGCGCCGAGGTCCTCGGGTGTGATGGCGGGGGACGATGCCTCGACGGGGATGGGGCCGGTCGGCGTGGGCCGGAGTCGCTCCGTGAGCGACGTGCAGCCGGACAGGGCGAGCGCGCACGCCGCCGTGACGAAGACGCGCGCGACGCGTCGCGAACACCGATCCATCGATCCCCCAATCGGATGCGCGATCCGCCTACAGCTCGATCGCTGCGTGGAATCCGTCGCGCATCGCGCCTTCGATGTAGCCCACGCCCGTGACGTCGCCGATCTCCCGAACCTTGACGCCCGCGGCGCCGAGCGATTCCGCGAGGCCGGTATTCGGTCCGAGTCCGATCGCGAGCACGACCGTGTCAGCCGCCGCCGTCTTGACGACCGGTCCGTCCTCGCCGCCCGCGACTTCGTATTCCACCTCGCTCGCACCGATCGAGCGAACCGTCGCCCGAGCGACGAGCTCGACACCGAGCTCCCGCACTTCGTGGAGCGCACGCCAGCGTCGTGGATGGGCCATTGCGAGCCCGAAGCGCGGCGCTTCTTCGACGACCGTCACCTGACGACCGCGCTCGGCCATGAACTCCGCGAGCTCGAGCCCGACGAGTCCGCCGCCGATCACCACCACGCGCTTGCCGACCGGCATCCACGCCTTCGACGCTTCGCGCAGCTTGCCCGGGCTGGTCGTCACGCCGGTGGCGCGGCCCGCGCGGACGGCGACGCGACCGAGGAGCGAGAGCTTCTTCGAGGCCTCGCCGTCGCCCTGTCCGGTGAGCAGCGCACGCAGGTCGTCGCCGTCGAAGACGTGATCCTGATCGACCCCGGGCAGCGCCGGCTTCGCGCGGCTCGCGCCCGCGGCGAGCAGGACTTCGTCCGGTGCGATCTCGCGGATCGTGTCGGCGTCGACCGTCGTCGAGAGTCGGATCTCGACTCCGAGCTTGCGCACCTGCGCTTCGAGCCAGTCGAGCAGCCGCTCGTTCGGCTCGTACACGAGACCGGCGAAGCGGAGCGTGCCGCCGAGCTGCGCGGACTTCTCGCAGAGCACGACGTCGTGCCCGCGGAGGCTGGCCATGCGCGCGGCCTCCATGCCCGCAGGGCCGCCGCCGACCACCAGCACCTTCTTCGGCGTCGCGGAGGTCTCGCGTTCGGCGCTTCCGATGGTCGTCTCGTTCGCGGTCATCGGATTGACGGCGCAGCGCACCGGCCGATCGAAGAAGGGCTGCGCCACGCACGTGTAGCAGTAGATGCAGGGCCGGATGTCCTCCGGTCGTCCTTCTACGATCTTCTCGGCGAGGGCTGGATCGGCGAGCAGCTTGCGGGCCATCGCGACCATGTCCGCCTTGCCGTCGCGCACCAGCGCGTCCGCGATCTTCGGCTCGATCCGACCGACCGCGATCACCGGCACGTCGACCGTCGCCTTCACGCGGGCGGTGGTTTCGACGTAGGCGTTCTCGGTATGCGTCAGCGGTCCCTCGGTGAAGGCCACGGCGCTCGTCGCGTCGGCGTAGGCGGTGACGTGGATCGCGTCGGCGCCGGCTTCGACGGCCAGCTCGGCGGCGCGGACGCAGTCGTCGGCCTCGATGCCGCCCGGGGTCCGGAACTCCTTGGAGTCGAGGCGCGCCCAGATCGGGAAGTCGTCGCCGGCGGCCAGCTTCGAGGCCTCGAGCACCTCACAGAGCAGGCGCGCGCGGTTCTCGATCGGGCCGCCGTATTCGTCCTCGCGGAAATTCCAGGCGGGGGAGAGGAACTCGGAGAGGATGTAGCCGTGGGCCGAGTGGATCTCGACGCCGTCGAAGCCTGCGCGTCGCGCGCGATCGACCGCGCTCGCGAAGGCGTCGATCAGCCACGCGATGTCGTCCACGTCGGCTTCCTTGACGGAGGGTTTCCTGCCGCCGGTCGCCGACATCATCCACTCGATCTCTTCCCGAGAGAGGTCGTTCGCCATGTCGCCGGCCCCGTGGAAGCGCGGCTTCGAGGGCATCAGCAGCTGGCGCCCCTGCTTGGTGTCGAGACGGGACTGCTTGCCGTGGTGCACCAGCTGGAGAGCGATCTTGGCGCCCTGTGCGTGGACCCGCTTCGTGAGTTCCTCGAGCTCCGGCAGATAATCGTCGCTCGAGACCGCGATCTGACGCGCCGCGTTCGCGCCCTGGGGATAGGCGACCGCCGCGACCTCCGTGATGATCAGGCCGACGCCGCCGCGCGCGCGCTCCTCGTAGTAGGCGATCAGACCTTCGGTCACGTGACCGTCGTCCTGAGCCAGCTCGACGCCCATCGCGCTCATCGCGATCCGATTGCGGACGGTCATGCTGCCGATCGTGAGGGGGCTCGAGAGGTGGTCGAACATGGCTGGGCGCTCCGAATTCGTGGCGCGCATGGACGCGGCGCGGTTCCGGAGGATAGGCGAAGCTCGGGCGAGTGGCGGCGCCCGGGGTCGATCCGGCGCTCGGCAGGAGGGAAAGCATGGACCAGCTCGCGGATCGGGTCGCGATCGTGACAGGCGCCGGCCGCGGCATCGGACGCGGAGTGGCGCTCGCGCTGGCGGAGGAGGGCGCCCCGGTCGGCCTCGTCGACATCGACGGCGAGAGCGTCTCCGAGACCGCTCGCCTCGTCGAAGCCGCCGGCGGCGCTGCGCTCGCGCTCGAAGGCGACGTCGCAGAACGCGCGACGTGTGCCCGCGTGATCGAAACGACGGTCGAGACCTGGGGCGGGCTCGACATCCTGGTGAACAACGCCGCCTGGACCCCGACCCCCGGCCTCCTCTTGATGGATTTCGACGACGCCACCTTCGAGCGCGTCCTCGCGACCAACCTCTGGGCGACTTTCTATTGCATGCAGCTCGCCCAGCCGCAGATGGTCGCCCGAGGTCGCGGCGCCATCATCAACTTCGCGAGCGGCTCCGGCACCCGCGGCAATGAAACCCAGGGCGCCTACGCCGCCGCCAAAGAGGGCATCCGCGGACTCTCACGCACCGCGGCTCGCGAGTGGGGCCCGCTGGGCATCCGCGTGAACATCGTCTGCCCCTTCGCGAACTCCCCCGGCATGATCGACTGGGCCAACCTCGACCCCGAAGGCCACGCCGCCGCCATCGAAGAGATCCCCCTGCGCCGGGTCGGCGACTGCCACGACGACGTCGGGAGGGTCTGCGTGTTTCTCGCGAGCGACGACGCGGACTACGTGACGGCGCAGACGATGTGGGTAGACGGGGGGGCGGGAACGACGCGTTAGGTGAGCCGATGTTGGGCGGATGCTCCGTCGTGGGGTCTGGCTCGATGTCGCGGGCGTGTTGCTCTCGGTTTCTATGGGGGCGACGGTGTGTTAGGCGGACGCTCTGGCTTGGGGCCCGGTTGCCGATCAGATTTCGCGTGAACGCGAGTTCCATGCTCGATTCGGAGAACCATCGCCCCTATCTTTGTTAGGTGATGGCAGACTCCCAGCAGCTCTCGATCGATCAGTGCTTCGTGCATCGCCGCGTGGCTTCGCGGCGGAAAAAGAAGCCCGGGCGGAAGCCTGCTCCGCGTGCGCGGGTTCGTCATCGGGAAAGAGCGGTGGTCCGGAAGGAGCATCCGGTCCACATGACGCTTCGCATGCGTCGGGACGTTCCGTCGCTTCGGAATCCGAGGTGGCTGCGCGCGTTTCGCGAGACGCTCGAGCGCGGATGCGAGCGCGAGGACTTCCGTGTCGCTCACTACTCGGTTCAGCGCGATCACGTCCACTTGATCGTGGAGGCCGTGGACAAGGAAGCGCTGGCGTCCGGGATGAAGAGCATCGGCGCTCGCATCGCGTTGGCGGTGAACAGCGTTTTCCGCCGGAAGGGACGCGTTCTGGACGGACGCTTCCACTCGGTCGTGCTCGCGACGCCGCGCCAGGTGCGGAACGCGCTTCGTTACGTGCTTCTCAACGACCGGAAGCACAGTCGTCAGCGCGGCGAGCGGCTCGGGCCAAGCGAACGGCCCGATTCCCACTCTTCCGGTCGCTTCTTCGAAGGCTGGCAGGAGAGAATCAGAGCGATCCCGAGGATCGAGGTCGCAAGGCCGAGGTCTTGGCTGCTCGCCAAAGGCTGGATACGAGGCGGTGGCCCGATTTCCCTCTCGGAGATCCCGGGCTAACCCGGCACCACGGCACCGCTCACGAGCACCTGACGCGCGACCCACGAGCGAAGGCGCACGGAACCAACTCCCCCATCGATACCGAGTGCACGGCGCTCGAGCACTGCGAGCGCCACTTGCGAGCAACAGCGCCGGAAATCCAACCGGCCACGCGACCCGCCCACCTACACCCGCGTCACCTCCACCGGCACTCCATTCAACACGCTCGTTCCGCTCGGCACGTCGAGCTCCGCGTCGTCCACCACCCGGTTGGCCTTCACACTCGCCCTCGCCCTCGCCCTCGCCGTCGCGACCGACAGCTGCACGCCCGGCAGGTCCTGCCCCCAGCCGTGGGGAAGGCTCACGACCCCCGGTGCCATGGCGTCGCTCACCTCGGCCGGCACGACGATGCTCGAGGCGCGGCTCTTGAGCTCGGCGGCGGCGCCGGTCTCGAGACCGAGTCGCGCTGCATCGACGGGGGCGATGAGGAGGGTGCAGCGGGCGCGGCCCTTGACCATGGACGGCAGGTTGTAGAGCCAGGAGTTCATGGAGCGGATGTCGCGCCGGCCGATCAGGGAGAGGCGCGGGTCCGGGCCGGCGTCGATCCAGGCGTCGAGGCGCGGCAGGTCGGCCACGATCCGCGCCGGGGCCAGGGCGATCCGCCCGTTCTTCGTCGCGAGGGCATCCGGCAGCCGCGGAGAGAGCCGTCCGAGCTCGACGCCGTGGGGCGCAGCTTCGAGTCGAGCGACGCTCACGCCGTCGGGTTCGAGTCCGAAGCCGTCACCCCAGTCAGCGAGTCGCAGCAGCAGGTCGATGAGTCTCCGCGGCCCGGGTTCGTCCCCGTGCCCCGCCGCGATCTGTTCGACGTCGATCCGACCGGCGAACCTGCTCCCGGCGAGCACACGACCCGCGAGCTGCTGCACGACGGTCGCGTCGACCTGTTCGTCCGGCAGACCGCCGCGTCCCATCAATCGCTTCGCGAGGCCAAGGAGCGTGCGCCACACCTCTCGCGCGCCGTCTTCGGGGACGAGCGCGGCCGGTGACCACCTCGCGACGTTCTCGACCGCGAAGTGCAGGAGCGCCACGTCGTAGGTCGCGTGCTCGAGGGGCGCGGTCGGGGGCGGGATCAGGTCCGCGTGTCGCGTCGTCTCGTTCACGTGGTCGTCGATGGCGACCAGGAGCTCGAGTCGTTCGAGGGCGGTGTCGATCCGCTCGGTGTCGGGGGCGGAGGAGACCGGGTTGCCGGCGATGACGGCGAGCGCGCGGATCCGGTCGTCGCGTGCCGACTCGATCTCCTCGGCGAAGGCCGCCATGGGCCACTCCCCGAGCACCTCGTCGTGGCCGGACGCCGGGCTCTGCTGGCGTCCCACTTCGAATCCCGATTCCTTCGAAGGTCCGGCGAAGGCCAGGCTGGCCGCTGGCTGCGGGAAGAGCACGCCTCCCTCGCGATCGAGGTTGCCGGTCAGGATGTTGAGCAGGTCGATCGCCCAGAGCGCGGGGGTGCCGAACGCCTGCACGCTCGCGCCCATGCGTCCCTAGACGACGGCGCGCTCCGCCTCGGAGAGCTCGCGTGCGAGGCGTCGAATGACGTCCGCTTCGACACCGCAGACGGGCGCAACGCGCTCCGGTGCATAGGCGCGCGTCGCATCCAGGACGGCGTCGAGCCAGTCTACGAGCCCTTCCGCCCGACCGAGGTCGCCCCGCTCTTCCTCGACGAGGACTTGCACCATCGCGCGCAACAACGCTGCGTCGCCGCCGGGTCGCACGAAGAGATGTTCGTCGGCTCGAACCCCGTCCCGCTCCGCCGCATCGGCGTGCGCAGACGATCCGGGTCTTCCTGCAGCTCGATCAGCGCGTGGGCCTTCGTGCAGACATGACCCTCGGAGAACGGGTCGTTCGGGTCGCCCTCGATCCGGATCACGCGGCGGCCGGCTTCGGCCGTGTGGACGCGGATGCCGCAGGTGGCCTCGCACAGGGTGCAGATGCGGTGGACGAGGCCGTCGGCTGTGGGCAGGTCGGAGGGGCTCATCGGATTCTCTTCGGCGATCGGGCGGGCGGTGACCCGGGTCAGCGCATCGATTCTTGGTACCATGAAAGATCCAAATTTCGACGTTCTGAGAGATCCAATTCATGGCCAGCCCTCCGCTGCCGATCCCGGCCCCTCGTCGTCTCGTGCCCGAGCGCGCTGCGCTCCTGCGCGACCTTCCCCTCGACGGGGAAGGCGCGCTCTACGACCAGATCTACCGGTCGATCCGGGGGGCGATCCTGTCCGGGCGAGTCCGCGCGGGCACGCGCTTGCCGACCACGCGGGCTCTCGCCGAGGAGCTCGGCGTCTCGCGCAACACCGTCGTGTCGGCCTTCGAGCCGCTCCAGGCCGAGGGTTATGTCGTGTCGCGGGTGGGGGCGGGCACCTTCGTCGCACCGCAGGTCGATGGCACCGACCGTGCGCCGCGCGTCGCCCGCGTGGTGCCGGATCCCGCTCCCACGCAGAACCCGCCCATCACGCGGCTGTCCCGATTCGGGCGCACCCTCGAGGCGAGCTCCCCCCGCAGCGTCTGCGACGTCGTGTTCCGCCGCCCGGACCTCGCGATCGACTTCCGGCCCTGCGTGCCGGACCTCGAGCGACTGTCCTACGAAGACTGGCGTCGGCATCTGGCGCGGACCGCGCACCACGCGCCCGCCGCGAGCTTCGACTACGCGGATCCGAGCGGCCTGCCCGAGCTGCGCGAGGAGATCGCGGCCTATCTGGCGCGGGCGCGCGGGGTGTTATGCGAGGCGGACGACATCCTCGTCGTGGGCGGAGTCGCGCAGGCACTCGACCTCTCGACGCGAATCTTCGTCGACCCCGGCCAGGCAGTCCTCGTGGAGGAGCCGCATTACCTCGGTGCGCGACGCGCCTTCGAAGCGGCGGGCGCCGAGATCATCGGTGCCCCGGTCGACGGCGAGGGGCTCGATCTCGACCGCGTCGAGCCGGCCGCCCTCGACCGCGCGCGGCTCGCGTACGTCACGCCTTCCCATCAATACCCGACGGGCGTCGTGCTCTCCCTGGCGCGCCGGCAGGCGCTGCTCCGGTGGGCGGCTCGCCAGGACGTCTACGTCCTCGAAGACGACTACGACAGCGAGTTTCGTTATGCGGGCCGTGCGATTCCGTCGCTCAAGAGCCTCGACGAGGGCGGGCGCGTCCTCTACGTCGGCACGTTCTCGAAGACGCTCCTGCCGTCGATCCGGATCGCCTATCTCGTCCTGCCTCGGGCGTTGCGTGACGTCTTCCGGAACGCGAAGTGGCTGACGGACTGGGCGGCGCCGACCTTCGAGCAGCGCGCCCTGGCCGGCTTCCTCGAGTCCGGAGACTTCGAGCGCCACCTGCGCCGGGCGCGCACGCTCTACGCCCGGAGCCGCGCGGCGCTGGTCGACTCGATCGCCGACGCGTTTCCGGAGGGCGAAGCGACCTACCGCGACAGCGGCGCCGGCCTGCATCTGCTCGTTCGATTCCCGCGTCGCCCGGACGCGTGCCTCCGACCGGTGCTCGAGGCGGCGGCGAAGCGCGGCGTCGGACTCTATCCGGCGCGGCCGAGCTACGTGCGACCTGATCCGGCGCGCCCGCTCGAGCTCGTGATGGGCTTCGCTCGGCTCTCGCCTGAGTCGATCGCTCGGGGCGTGTACGTGCTCCGCGAGGCACTCGACGAGGTCGGGCCGTCGGCCTGACGCATCCAGCCTGCGCTGCAGTCGGGTTCCTGCGCCCAAGCGCCGACAGTGTCGCAATCTCGCGACACTTCCCCGGGGCGCGCTGCTCCACGGCCGTTTCAGCGCCGGCACGCGCCTTGCTGTTGTGTCCTGCGAACGCGCTGAAATCGGAGGACGGGTGGTGGACGGAACGGCTGATCGACGGCGGGGCTGGTCCCTGCGAGACGAGCTCCAGGATCTCGAACGACGCCTGGACGAGCCGGGGGAGGTGCGCGTGCGGCGCCTCCCGAGCCCCGGCATCGCTGCAGTGCTGTCGTTCTTCTGGCCCGGCCTCGGCCATCTCTACGCGGGCCGCCTGACGGCGTCACTGGCCTGGTTCTTCGGGACGGCCGTCGCGTACTGGCTCTTCTTCGTCCCGGGCTTCCTGGTGCACGCGCTGTGCATCTGGTCGGCCTACCGCATGACGGAGCAGGAGGCCGGCTGACCCGTCGCTCGGGTCCCACGAAAATGGTCGTGATATCGGGGGGTTGTGCCTCGCGCTGGGGGTTGTCCGGAGCTCGGTGCACGGGTATACAACCCCGTCCGGGCGCCACAGAGGGGCGCCCGGATCGCCGCTGAAACGCCGTTCGGATGTCGCGCTCGCGCGTAGCCCGGGGTTTCGGGGAACGAGGTCCCGCCATCCATGGTGCTGCACGAGATCGACGACGTCCGGATCCAGAACATCCGCCCGCTGATGGCGCCGGAGATCCTGCTGGAGGATCTGCCGGTTTCGGACGCCCAGAACGAGACCATCTTCGCGGGGCGCCGCGAAATCGAGCGGATCATCGCCGGCGAGGACGATCGCCTGGTCGTGATCGTCGGCCCCTGCTCGATCCACGATCCGGAAGCCGGGCTCGAGTACGCCCAGCGCCTCACGCCCGTCCGCGAGCGCTACGCGGACGACCTCGCGATCGCCATGCGCGTCTACTTCGAGAAGCCGCGGACGACCGTCGGCTGGAAGGGCCTGATCAACGACCCCGAGCTCGACGGCAGCTTCGCCATCCGCAACGGCCTGCGAAAGGCGCGCGCCTTCCTGCTCGACGTCACGAACCTCGGCCTGCCCACCGGCAGCGAGTTCCTCGACCCGATCATGCCCCAGTTCTACGCGGACCTCGTTTCGTGGGGCGCGATCGGCGCGCGCACGAGCGAGAGCCAGGTCCACCGCGAGCTGGCCTCCGGGCTCTCGATGCCGGTCGGCTTCAAGAACGGCACGTACGGCACGGTCCAGATGGCGATCGACGCGATCGGCGCCGCCGCCGGTGAGCATCACTTCCTCTCGGTCACGAAGCAGGGTATCGCCGGCATCGTCGCGACCAGGGGCAACCCCTACTGCCACGTGATCCTGCGCGGCGGGACGAGCGGTCCGAACTACGACGCCGAGTCGATCGAGGGCGTGTCGAGGCTCCTCTCGTCAGCCGGTCTGCCCGACCGGATCATGGTCGACTGCAGCCACGCGAACAGCGGCAAGAACCACGAGAAGCAGCCCGGGGTCGCCGAGGATCTCGCGGCGCAGGTCGCGCGCGGCAACCGAGCCATCTTCGGGCTGATGATGGAGAGCTTCCTGCTCGACGGGAACCAGAAGCACTCGCAGTCCCTGGGCCGCGACGGCCTCGTCTACGGCCAGAGCATCACGGACAAGTGCATGAGCTGGGAGCGGACGGAGCCGATCTTCGATCAGCTGGCGGAAGCGGTGAAAAAGCGGCGCGCACGCTAGCTGGCGGACGCGGTGAAAAAGCGGCGCGCACGCTAGCGGGCGGAAGCGGTGAAAAAGCGGCGCGCACGTTAGGCGCGCGGATCACGACCTCGAGAGGAAGACATGGCCGACACGAAGACGCGTGAGTTCTGTACGACGGAGGTGGACGGCCGCGTCCTGATCGTCACGATCAATCGCCCGGACCGCATGAACGCGCTCCACTGGATGGCCAACGAAGAGCTCGCGACGGTCTTCGACGAGTTCGTCGCCGACCCCGAGCTCTGGGTCGCGATCATCACCGGCGCCGGCGACCGCGCCTTCTCCGCCGGCAACGACCTCAAGTACCAGGCCCAGGAAGCCGGCGGCGAGATGCGCGCCGGACCGGCGGCGGGCTTCGGCGGCCTGACCGGTCGTTACGACAACACCAAGCCGGTGATCGCCGCGGTGAACGGCGTGGCGATGGGCGGCGGATTCGAGATCGCGCTCGCGTGTGATCTCATCATCGCGTCGACGAACGCGCTCTTCGCGCTCCCCGAACCCAAGGTCGGCCTCGCCGCCCTCGCAGGCGGCGTGCATCGCCTCCCGCGGCAGATCGGGATGAAGCGCGCGATGGGGATGATGCTCACGGGCCGACGCGTGAGCGCGGAAGAGGGCGAGCGCCTCGGCTTCGTGAACGAGGTGGTCGCCCCGGACGAGCTGATGGCGGCCGCGAATCGCTGGGCCAGGGAGATCGCGGAGTGCGCCCCGCTCTCGGTTCGCGCCACCAAACAAGCCGCGATGGACGGTCTGCGCCACGGCCTGGTGTCGGACGCGATGGACGAAAAGTATCCGGCGATCCGCGACATGGTGAAGAGCGAAGACTTCGTCGAGGGCCCGCTCGCCTTTGCCGAGAAGCGCCCGCCGAACTGGAAGGGGCGCTAGGCGCCCTGGAAGAGGGCGACCGGATCGAGGGGGCTGCCGGTGTTGCCCTCGATCGGGAGCGCCTGCAGGCTCAAGAAGTAGGTCCAGCGCTCGAGCTCCGCCGCCGTCGCCGCCAGGGACTCGAGGTCGAGGTTGTCGATCAGCCACAGGCAAATGGCCGAGATCCCGATCGAGCGGACGGGCAGGTTGAGCCCATCCGCGTGGTAGCCGCTGGGCGTCACGTCCTGTCCGGTGTCGCAGCCGATGGCCGCGACCTCGTGCTCGTGGATCCAGGGCAGGGCAGAGGCGTGCCAACCGGGCTGGCCGCGCTTGGTCTTGCCTGGCCCGTACTCGTGGCGGTAGCGCCCGTAGCCCGTACGCAGGAAGACGGGGTCGCCGCTCCGGAGCGTCACGCCCTGTGCCGCGGCCGCCTGATCGAGATCTTCCGAGGTGACCGGAGTCCCGGGCTCGAGCCAGTCGACGCCCTTCGCGTGCGGCACGTCGAGCAGCACGCCCCGCGTGCTGACGCCGTCCTTCACGTCCGTGATCGCGAGGCGCGTCGCGCCGAGCTGGCTCGTCACCCACTCCGCGGGACAGCCGTTGTACATCTTGCGATCCCAGAAGACGTGGGAGAGCGCGTCGATGTGCGTGACGTTCAGGCCGTGGAAGACGAGGCCGAAGAATTCGCTCGCGCCGAAGCCGCGGTCGTCCGGGCGACGATGGGGCGGCACGACGCGGTCGGGATCGCCGAGGCCCTGGCCGTGATTGAGCATGTAGCGCCGGGGCGTGCCGAAGAGGTCGCCTTCCTGCCGCTGACTCGTGAGGACCCAGGCGCACGAAACGCTTCGACCGACCTGGATCTCCTGCGCGGCCGCGAGGGTGACCTCGGGCGTCACGAAGTTGAGGGTGCCCAGCGCGTCGTCGTCGCCCCAGCGCCCCCCAGTTCGAGAGGCGATCGAAGTAGCCGTAGACCTCGTCGGCGCAAGGCAGCGTCATGGTCGGGACTCCTCTCGTGAGACGTCGACCCGAAGCGCTTCGCTTCTCAGGCCGCCGCCTTCCCCTTCGGCGGTGCGATGAACGGATAGAGGTGCTGGCTCACGAAGCCATGGGGCAGCGGCTTGCCGACCACGCCGTACGTCTCGGGCCAGCGATCCGTGGCCGCATGATAGGTCCCGAAGAGCAGGTCGAGGATCGGCAGGTTGGCGGCGTAGTTCTTGTCGATCGCTTCCTCGTCCGCGGCGTGGTGCCAGTGGTGGAAGTGGGGCGTAGCGACGAGCTTCTCCAGGACACCGAAGCGCAGGCCCGTGTTCGAGTGGATCAGCACGCCCTGGATGCCGACCCAGACGACGTAGCCGTTGATCGTGTTCTCGCCGAAGCCCAGCAGGTAGATCGGTAGAAGCACGGTCGAGCGCGTGAAGAGCACCTCGGCGAAGTGGATGCGCGAGCCCGAGAGCCAGTCCATGCGCGCCGGACAGTGGTGGACGGCGTGGAAGTTCCAGAGCCACCGGTTCTCGTGCATGAGGCGATGACCCCAGTACTGCGCGAGGTCGGCGACGAAGAGGACCTCGACGAACTGGAGCCAGGTCGGCTGGCTGCGAATCGCGGCCTGGACGCCGTCGTGGACGGCCCAACCGAAGAGGCCCTCCGAGAAGAAGGTCGTCACGATCAGGATCACACTGATCATCACGTGGTTGAACGCGTAGTAGAGCAGGTCGAGCTTCCACTCCTTGCGAAGGGTGAGCTGGTCCGGGTCGTGGGGCCAGACGCGCTCGATGAAGACGAACACGAGGGTGTTCGCGAGCAGCGCCAGCACCAGCCAGTCGAAGCCGAAGGACACGACAGGCGTCGCGGCCTCTTCGACCTCGACGTGGGCGCCACCCATCCACTGCGCGGCGAGCGCGAGGGCGATCCCGCCGAGGCCGAGCCGCTTGGACCGCGACAGGAAGACCGACAGCGCGCCGAACACGACGGCGAGGATCATGCCGCCGAGCAGCAGCATCCGGAGCAGCTCGAGGGGATACCCGGCCCGCAGCTCCGGCGTGGTCAGCCACTCGGGAAAGTGGAAACAGAGCACGGCGAGGACCGAGCTCAGGCCGAGGAACACGCTGAGCACGCCGCTGATCCGGCCTTCGCCGAATCGGAGCGGGACGTCTTCGGTGCGCGAAGGTTTCGCGTGCGCGGTCTCGGTCATGGAGTTCTCCTCGGCGAGGCGGACCCGGAATCGAAGATTCTTCGGGAATTCGGATTCCCCGTTGCCGGGCACTAGAGCACCTGACGTGCCAACCACTGAATTCATTATTTTTCATCGGTTTACGGAGGAAGTTGCGTATGTCACTCGGGCCACGGCGGACGTCGACTGACCGGCAACGGTCATTCGATGTCCGCTCGACGTCGATCGAGTTGCGGAACCGGGTCCAGGCCGATCGGCCCTGATCCTTAAATGACCGACTCGGTCGGTTATAAAACGACCTGCCCGTGCGGGAGAGGAGACCTCCATGATCAAGTTCATTCCCTTCGTTCTCTGGCTCACGATGGCCCTCACGTCGGTGGGCTGCAGCGGTAACTTCTCGAAGATCGACCTCACGAAGGTGCTGACCTCCGGCCGCGACGGATGGCAGCATCCCGGTCGCGTGATGCGCGAGCTCGACGTCCAGCCCGGCGACCGTGTCGCCGAGATCGGCGCGGGAAGCGGCTACTGGCTCGCGTATCTGTCGGAAGCGGTCGGACCCGAGGGCCGCGTGTACGCGGTCGAGGTCGAAGCCGACCTCGTCGAGGATCTCGAGGAGCGCGTCGAGGCCACAGGCTTCGACAACGTCGAGGTGGTGTACGGTGCGTACGACGATCCGCGCCTGCCCGATGGCGAGATCGACGTCGCGATGACCTGCCTGACCTATCACCACATCGAGGACCGGGTGCCGTATTTCCGCGCGTTGCAGGCGGACCTGTCGGAGGGCGGTCGCGTCGTGCATCTCGACGATCGCCCGGACTCGCCGGCGCCGATCTCCTGGTTCCAGTCCCCGGGTCACTGGACGGAGCCGGGTCTCATCGTCACGGAGATGGGCGACGCCGGTTATGAACGGACCGCCGACTTCGACTTCCTTCCCGCGCAGAGCTTCCAGATCTTCGCACCGAACGAAGCGAAGACGACCACGACCGCGCCGGCCGTCGCCGCGGGACGCTGATGGCGAGACGCATCCCGGCGAATCGCTTCGACGACCTCGTCCGCAGCGCGACCCAGGTCTTCATCGAAGCGGGCTATCGACGCACGCAGATGGCGGACGTCGCCGCCGCGGTCGGTGTCGCGAAGGGCACGCTCTACGGCTATGTAGAGGGCAAGGAAGCGCTCTTCCTGCTGTGTCTCGCCTCCGCGGACGCCGCGAAGCCGATTCCGCTGCCGGAGCCGTTGCCACTGCCGAGCCCCGAGAAGGGGGAGATCGCAAGGCGCGTTCGCGAGGCGCTCGGGAGCGAGCTCCGAATGCCGCGATTCGAGGCGGCCATCGCGACGGCTTCCCCGGAAGACGTGGGCGACGAGGCGCGAGGCGTCGTCGGTGAGCTCTTCGACCTGATGTACGCGAATCGCTTCGGGATCAAGCTGCTCGATCGGTGCATGGATCATCCCGACATCCAGGGGCTCTGGCAGGAGCAGGGTCGGGAGGACGTCCGCGCCGCGGTCGCGGACTACGTGCGGCGGCGCGAGGACTCGGGGCATTTCCGGTGTTTCGAAGATCCCCGTCTCGCGGCGCGCTTCGTGGTCGAGACCTGCGCGACCTGGGCGGTCCACATCCACTGGGATCGCGCGCCCGAGCAGTACGACCCGGCGCTCGCGCGCGCGAACGCGATCGAGTTCACGGTGCGCGGACTGCTCGCGGATGCAAACGAGGCGACTGCGTGACGACCTCCGCGTCTTCGCCGGGGATCGGGCTGCGCGCGGCCGCGGCCCTGGTCGCCGGGAACATGATCGGCGCGGGTGCTTTCACGACGTCGGGCTTCGCGCTCGCGGATCTCGGGTCGCCAGGCCTGGTCGTCGCCGCCTGGACGATCGGAGGCTTGATCGCGCTGTGTGGCGCGCTCTCCTACGCCGGAATCGCGGCGCGCCTGCCCGGCAACGGCGGCGAGTACTTGTTCCTTTCCCGTGCGGTGCATCCCCTCATCGGCTTTCTCGCCGGATGGGTGTCGCTCTTCGCCGGCTTCAGTGCACCGATCGCCGTCGCCGGTCACGGCCTGGAGGCCTACCTGTCGGCCGCGCTCGGGGTCGTGCTCCCGGCGCCCGGGCTCGGGGCCATCGCGATCATCGTCTGTGGCGCCGTGCACGCGTGGAACCGGGCGGTCGGCGTCCGGATGCAGAGCGCAGCCGTCGCCGTGAAGCTCGCCGCGATCGCGCTCTTCCTGGTTCTCGGTGCCCTCGCGTTGGGCGACGCAGGGGCGGCGCCGGTCGTCACATCGGAATCCGTCGCGTTCTCTCTCGCGCCCTTCGCCGTCACGCTGGTGTGGATCTCCTTCGCCTACGCGGGCTGGAATGCCGCGGTCTACGTCGCCGCCGAGCTCGACCGGCCGGCATGGACCCTGCCGCGCGCGCTGCTGATCGGCACGCTCACGGTGACCCTCCTCTACGTCGGACTCAACGCCGTCTTCGTCTACGCGGCACCGGTCTCCGAGCTCGCGGGTCGACCGGACGTCGGCGCGGTCGCGGCGGAAGCGCTCGGGGGCGTGTGGGCGCGGACGGCGGTCGCCGCCATCGTCGCGTTGGGCCTCTTCACGTCGATCTCCGCGATGGTGATGGTCGGGCCGCGGGTCTACGCGCAGATGGCCGAAGACGGGCTGCTGCCGGCGGTCTTCGCGGGTGGCGACGAGAGCCCGCGCAACGCGATCGTGCTCCAGGTCGTGTTGTCGGTCGCGGCGTTCTTCCTCGCGGACCTGCGGGCGCTGCTCGACTACACCGGCTTCCTGTTGGGTCTGTCGGCGGCCGCGACCGTCGCGTGTCTCTTCCTGCCGAACGTCCGGGCGATCCCCGGCCCGCGCGTCTGGGGCGCCCCCTTCGTGCCCCTCCTCTTCATCGGCGCGACCCTCGGCAGCAGCGCGTTCATGGTCGTGCGCGAGCCTCTGGAGGCTGCGTTCGGCATCGGCACCCTCGCGCTCGGCGTCGCGGTCTATGCGCTCCAGCGGAAGCGGACCGGCTGACTCAGGCCGCCTCGACCTCGACCGGGATGCCATTGGCGACGCTGGTGCCGGACGGGACGTCGAGGGGCGCGTCGTCGGTCAGGGCGTTCGCGTTCACGCCGGGCTGCTGCACGTTGGCGACCTCGAGGCGTGTCCCCGCGGCGCCGTGGCCGAAGCCGTGGGGCAGGCTCACGACGCCCGGCATCATCTCGTCACTGACCTCGACGTCGACCTCGAGCCGGCCGACGCGCGAGCGGATCGTGGCGCGCCCGCCGTCGACGAGATCGCGCCGGTCCGCATCGTCCGGATGGACGAGCAGGGTGCAGCGCGCCTTCCCCTTCGCGAGGTTCGGCAGGTTGTGCAGCCACGAATTCATGCCGCGAGCCTGACGTCGCCCGATCAGTCGCAACCGGTCGGGATCCTCGAAGTCGGCGCGGCGCTCGAGCAGTCGTGCGACGTCGTCGGTGATCCGGCGATCGGCGAGGTCGATGCGGTGTCCCTCGCTCCGCAGGATGTCCGGGAAGCGCGGTTCGAGGGGGCCGAGATCGATCGCGGCGCGCGCGGCTTTGAGCTTCTCGAGCGTGAGCCCGTCCTGGCGCTGACCGAAATGGTCGCCGTAGGGACCGCAGCGCAGCTGCAGCTCGATGATTCGCATCGGCCCGGGCTCGTCGCCGAGTTCCGCGAGGACGGCTTCCGGGTCGAGGCCGAGCTTGCTCGCGAAGCGCGTCGCGTTCTGTCGGACGTGGTCGTCGTCGTAGACGCCCGGGTCCTCGCCGTTCAATCGCGCCGCGAGCTCGAGGTAGACCTCCCACGACCGCTTCTCTCCGGGCTCGGGCTCGAAGACCCGCTCCCCATAGCGCACGTGGTTTCGGATGGCGGTCGATTGGCAGAGGAAGTCGAAGTTCTCGTGGGTGAGCTGGGGCGCGGTCGGCAGGATCAGGTCCGCGTGGCGCGTGGTCTCGTTCAGGTAGATGTCGACCGCGACCATGAACTCGAGGCCTGCGAGTCCTTCCGCGATCCGATCGCCGGCGGGCATCGAGAGCACCGGGTTGCCGCACGTCACCACGAGCGCCCGCACCCGCCGGTCGCCGGCGCGCTCGGGATCGAGCTCCTCCGCGAACGACGAAGCCGGAAGGTGCCCGTCGACCGTGGGCAGCCCGCGCGCCGCCGTCTTGTACGGACCGATCGGAATCGGGGGCATCGGATTGCCCGGCTCGTGCTGCCCGGTCGCCGGGCGCGGGAACATCATGCCGCCGGGCTCGTCGTAGCGGCCTAACAGGATGTTCACGACGTCGACGAGCCAGCTCGCGAGGGTTCCGAACTCGACGGTGCAGGTGCCGATCCGGCCATAGACGCAGGCCCGGGGGTGGTCGGCGAGCTCGTGAGCGATCCGCCTCGTCGTGTCGGCATCGATTCCGGTGGCCGACGCCGTGGCCTCGGGTGCGAAGTCCGCCGCGAGCTCGCGGATCTCTTCCACACCGTGGGTGAACCCCGCGAACCGGCCGAGGCGGACGAGGTCGTCCTCGAAGAGCACGTGCGCGATCGAGAAGAGGAAGTAGGCGTCGCTCCCCGGACGAACGAACACGTGCTCGTCGGCGACACTCGCGGTCTCGGTCCGTCGCGGGTCGACCACGACGACGCGGCCGCCCCGCTCCTGGATCGCCCGGAGCTTCTTCTTGATCCCCGGCGCCGACATCAAGCTGCCCTGGGACACGACGGGATTGGCGCCGAGACACAGGAAGTAGTCGCACCGGTCGACGTCCGGGATCGGCAGGATCGAGCCCTTCCCGAAGAGCACCCGCGACGTGTAGAGCTTCGGGAAGTGATCCATCGTCGCCGCCGAGAACATGCGCGGCGTGCGCAGAGATTCGAGGATGAAGCGGTTGTAGAGCAGGCAGCCGACATCGAAACCCGACGGGTTGCCGATGTACACGCCTAACGTGTCGTTTCCGTACTCGGCCTGGAGTGCGCCGATCCGTTCGGCTGCGTAGTCGTAGGCGTCGTCCCAGGAGATCTCCTCCCAGTCGCCGTCGGCCTTTTTTCGCATCGGGCGCTTGATGCGATCCGGATCTTCGAACACGCCCTTCATCGCCGTCGCCTTCGGGCACACGTGTCCCTGGCTGATCGGGTCATCGGGGTTGCCCTCGATCCGCAACACCTCGCGCTTTTCGCGATCGGCGAGGATGCGCAGGCCACAGCTGGCCTCGCAGATCGAGCACGAGCGATGGAACCACTCGGCGGACATCAGGCGACCTCGAGTACGACCTCGCGCAGCACGCGCAGCCCGAGGTCGAGCTCGTCCTCGGAGACGGTGAGCGGCGGCGCCAGGCGCAGGACGTTGCCGCCGGCAGAGATCACGAGCACACCGCGTTCGCGACAGGCGTCGATGATCGGCCCGGGGGCTTCTTTCATCGCGAGTCCGCGCAACAGACCGCGGCCCCGCGCTGCGAGGACGCGATCCGGACCCGCGGCCTCGACGATCTCCGCGAGGCCGTCGCCGAGCCGCTCGCCCATCGCCTTCGCGTGATCGAGGACGCCGCCCGCGAGCTCGTCGAAGACCGCGGTCGCGACCGCGCAGGCGAGGGGGTTGCCGCCGAAGGTCGAAGCGTGGGTGCCAGGCACGAGCGCGCGCGACAGCTCGCGGGTCGTGCACATCGCGCCGATCGGGATGCCGCCGCCGAGGGCCTTCGCGAGGGTCATCACATCGGGCACGACGTTCTCCTGTTCGTGCGCAAAGAGCGAGCCGGTCCGGCCCATCCCGACCTGCACCTCGTCGAAGATCAACAGACATCCGTTCTCGTCGGCGAGCTCCCGCAGACCCCGGAGGAAACCCGTCGGAGGCGTGCGGATCCCGCCTTCGCCCTGGATCGGTTCGACGAGGATCGCGGCGGTCTGATCCGAAAGGAGCGCGCGCACGGAGTCGAGGTCGCCCCAGGCCGCGTGGTGGATGCCGGGCACCATCGGGCCGAATCCTTCCCAGTAGGCGGGCGTGCCGGTGGCGCTGACGGTGAAGAGCGTGCGGCCGTGGAAGCTGCCCTCGAAAGCGACGATTTCGTGGCGATCGCTTCCGTGGTCGTGATGATGTCGGCGGGCGAGCTTGAGCGCGGCTTCGTTCGCCTCGGCGCCCGAGTTGCAGAAGTAGACCGCCTCCGCGAAGCAGCTCGACGTGATGCGTTCCGCGAGGGCGATCTGCGGTTCGGTCGTGTAGAGGTTCGACACGTGCCAGACCTTCGAGGCCTGATCCTCGAGCGCCGCTCGCAGCTTCGGGTTCGCGTGTCCGAGCGTCGCCGTCGCGATCCCGCCCATCAGGTCGAGGAACTTGTTGCCCTCGGCATCGAAGAGCCAGGACCCCTCGCCGCGCACGAGGGCGACGGGCTGGGGGGCGTAGTTGCCGACGAGGACGTCCTGGCCTCGTCGGGCGATGTCGGCGTTGCTGCTCATGGGGAGGGGATCCAGTCATTGGGGAGGGCCCTACTCTACACGCGCCCCCGAAGCGACGCGATTCGCGGCAGCCGGCGAAGGATCGCCTCACGTAGACTCTTCGTGACGACTTCCAGGGGGCCAAGCCATGCTCGAATCCGTTGGAGAGGAAATCTGGACCGCCGCCGCGCCGCTCGCCCTGGCAGGCGCGGAGTTCGGAACGCGGATGACGGTCGTGCGCCTCGCCGACGGCGGCGTGATGCTGATCTCTCCGATCGAGCTCGACGACGCGCTCGCCACCGAAATCGACGCGATCGGTCCCGTCCGCGCGGTCGTGGCACCGAACGCCTTCCACCACTTCTACTTCGCCGCGGTCGCGAAGCGCTATCCGGAGGCCGCGTGTTTCCTCGCGGCGGGCACCGAGGAGAAGCTCGGCGATGACGCGCCGACATTCGCGACCCTCGGCGACGAGCCGGAACCGCTCTGGAAGGACGTGCTCGACCAGCTGCAGGTCGAGGGCGTGCCCATGACCAACGAGGTGGTGTTCCTCCATCGCGCCACGAAGACACTGGTGTTGACGGATCTCTGCTTCCACTTCGATCCGCCGCCCGGCGGCTGGACGGGGCTCTTCCTGCGCCTCGCGGGTGCGCGCGGCGGCGTCAAGGTCTCGCGCTTGATGCGATTCTCGATGAAGGACGAGGACGCGGTGCGTGGGTCGATCGCGCGGATCCTCGAGTGGGACTTCGACAACCTCGTCGTGACCCACGGCGCGAACCTGATCGGCGGCGCGAAGGAAGCGTTCCGCGCGGCGACGGCGGACGTCTAGCGTGGGCGGAACGAGTGGTCCGCGTCAGAGCGCGCGGGTCGGTCCGACGTCGGCATTGATGCGCCCGGTCACCAGGTAGGGTCGGACGCCTTCCTGCTTGCCCTTGAGGAGTACCTCTTCGAGGGCGTCCGCGGTGAATGCGTGGCGGGCGGCTTCCCAGGTCGTCTCACCGATCACGACCTGGCCGGGCTGGGCGACGGACGACTCGAGGCGGCTGGCGATGTTCACGACGTCGCCGATCACGGTGTAGTCCTTGCGCTGGGGGGAGCCGATGTCGCCGACGACGACCGAGCCGGAATTCACGCCGATCCGCATCCGGATCGGCCGCACCCCTTCGCGTGCCTCGTTCAGCTTCGTGAGGGCGTCCTGCATTCGCAGCGCCGCCTCGACGGCGCGCTCCGCGTGGTCCTGCATCGGCAATGGCGCCCCGAAGAAGGCCATCATGCCGTCGCCCCGGAACTTGTCGAGGGTGCCGTCGAGCTCGAAGACGGCGCTCGTGAGGCGCTCGAAGACCTGGTTCAGGATCAACACGACCTCCGACGGTGGCAACCGCTCGGCCATCGTCGTGAAGCCCGTGAGGTCCGCGAAGAGCACCGACACGTCGCCTTCGTCCGCGACCATGCCGCCGACGCCGACGCCCGGCGCTTCCAGGATGCGCTCGACGACCGCCGGCGAGCTGTAGCGGGCGAGTCGCACGCGGCGTTCCTGCTCGCGCCGCACGTCGTCGCGAAGCGAAGCCTGCTCGACCGCGATCGCCGCGAGGAGCGCGAGGATCGACAGCGCCTGCAGTTGCGGCATGTCGAAGGGATGCGCGCTCGACTGGCGGTCGACGTAGACATAACCCGAGACGTTGCCGTCGCGCAGGAGCGGCGCGCACATCGCCGAGTGGATGTCCATCATGATCACGCTCTCGGCCCCGCCGAAGCGCTCGTCCATCGCGGTGTCCCGAATCAGGACCGCCTGCTTCTCTTCGATCGCGACGCCCGTGATGTTCGTGCTGATCTCGATCGGCACGTCCGGCACGCCCTCGCGATTGCGCATGGCCATTGGCTCGATGCCGCCGGACTCCGGGTCGTAGAGGCAGATGACGCCGCGCTCGACGGGGATGTTCGCGAACACGAGCGACAGGATCCGGTCGAGGGTCTCCGGCAGGGTCATCGCCGAGAGCAGACTCTCCGCGGACTCGCTCACGAGGCGCAACAGCTCCGCGCCCGGGGCGATCGTGGGATCCGGCGTCTTCAGCAGGTCCTCGCCCAACGCCGAGAGCGCCTCCTTGTCGGTGAAGGGGGAGGGCGCCTGGGTCCGGTCGCCGGCCGCCTGCAGCAGGTGGTCGAGTCCCTGGAGGTCGAGGACCTCGGTGTGGAGCGACTCGGCCTTGCCTTCGTCGAAGATGACCCGCGCGCGGGAGGCCGCGGACTCCGGGCCGATCTCGACGAACATGCGGATCGAGCCGAGGTCGAGGCGGTCACCGTTGCGGAGCACCTGCTCGGACACGTGGAAGGTGTTCACGCGCGAGCCGTTCTTGCTCCCGAGGTCGCGCAGGACCCAGCCCTCGTCTTCCTGCGCGAGGCGCGCGTGCTGGCGGGAGATGCTCTCGTGCGCGAGGAGCAGGTCCGACTCCGGCGCGCGACCGATCACGATCGGGCGATCGGTGAGGGTGAAGACCCGGTCGCGCCCCTCGTAGTGGAAGCGCAGGCGGCAGACGATTCGATCTCCCTGCTCGCTGGCCATGGATGGCGGCTCCCGGTTCGAGTGGCGAAGGACGGTGGGGGAAGTCCCCCTGGTTCAATCGGCGCGAAGGTGGGCGGACTCAAGCGCGGCGCCCTGAGCGCGATCGAGGCGCAGCGAGGCGCCCGGTCGTGTCGTCAGGGGGCTTCGAAGACCCGCCCTTCGTAGACGGTGCCCCAGATGCCGATGTTCCGGATCTTCGAGGGCCGGACGTCGTATGGATTCTTTTCGAGGACCACGAAGTCGGCCCGCTTGCCCGGGGCGATGCTCCCCACTTCGTGGTCTAGACGCAGGTTCCAGGCCGCATCGATCGTGACCGCGCGAAGCGCCCGGTCGACCGAGACCGCCTGGCCCTCGGCCATGACCTCGCCACTCGCGGTGCGTCGGGTGACCGCGGTCGTGACCGCGAGGAGCGGTTCGAGCGGGCCCATCGGACAATCCGAGTGCATCGTGAAGCGGATCCCGGCGCGCGCGAGGGATCCCAGCCGGGTCATCTGCGACGCGCGGGCGTAGCCGACTCCGTGCTCCGCGTACTTCGCGCCGAAGTAGTGCAGGTAGTAGCCGTTGATCGAGACGGAGCCCGGGCCGATCCGTGCGAAGCGATCGACCTGGTCGTCGCGCGACAGGCCGAAATGCTCGAGGCTGAAGCGGTAGTCCCGGCGCGGGTGTTCGGTCTGCAGGCGCTCGAACACGTCGAGCACCACGTCGAGGCCTTCGTCGCCGTTCACGTGGTAGTAGATGTCGTAATCGTCGGCCCACCACGGCGCGACGACCGCGTGCTGATGCGCCGGCGGGATCATCCACTCGCCCTCGTGTCCGTCGAGATAGCCCGGGTGGCCCAGCCGCATCAGCTGCGAGATGAACGCGCCGTCGCTGAGGGACTTGATCGCGCGGGGCCAGCGCAGCTGCTCGTTCCCTTCGGCCTTCAAGGCCGCGAATTTCTTCGCGGCGGCCGCCGGGTCGGCCATCGCGATTTGCCAGCCCGCCGGCGCGTGGATGAAGAGCGTGCGGAACGGCACCTCCGGGCCCTGTAGATGCGTCTTCGACGCTTCCCACTCGACGTCGATCCCGATCGTGCTGCCGGCGACCATGTCCGCCGCGGTCGTGATCCCGCCGCGCTGCATCAGGACGCGGAAGATCTCGAGTCCTTCGGTGACTTTCTCGGGGGTCTCGGTGAGGGGCGCGAGCGCGAGATTCGCGACCCCCATCCCCATTTCGGCGAAGTGTCCGCGTTCGAGGTCGATCTGTCCGCCGAACTGCGCGAGGGCTTCCTCGCTGACGGGGATCATCGCCATCGCCTTCGAGTTCGCGACGATCTCGTGATAGGAGCGGTGCCAGATGAGGAGCGGCTTGTCCGGTGCGATCGCGTCGAGATCCGTCCGGCTGAAGTCGCCATGCCAGAGGCGATGCCAGCCCCAGACGATCTGAGGCTTGTCCTGGTGCGGCCACTGCGAAGACAACGCTGTTAGGCGGTCGACGAAGTCTTCGCGCGTCGTGACCGCGGGGACCCGGCCGCTGGGCAGGTTCCAGTCCTCAGGTGCGGCGATTTCGTTCGAGAGCAGCTTGCCGGCGAGGAAGGGGTGCACGTGCGGATCGATGAAGCCCGGCAGCAGGACCTGCTTCTTGAAGCGCCGGTCGACCACGTGCGGCTGGTTCGCGAGCCAGGGCGCCATGGAATCGAGGCTGCCGACGTCGATGATGCGACCGGTTCCGCCGTCGACGGCCACCGCGGTCGCGGTCGGCTGGCCGGGCTCCATCGTCACGATCTCCCGCGCGACGTAGACGGTGACGTCTTCGTAGGGCGGCTGCTCGGATGCGCCGGCACGCGCGGCCGCGGAGGGCGCTAGACCGGCGATCAGAGAGACGACGACGAGGAGGGAGGTCGCGAAGCGACCACGGCGGGCGGTGGGAGCGGGTAGCATGGCCGCGCATGATAGAGGACGACGTGGAACGACCCGGCGAGAGGGACGGACGATCGTCCGTGCACGCACCGACGCGCTCGGAGCGTCGCGACCTCGTCGGGGTGCTCGCGCGGGCGTTCCGGGACAACCCGATGAACGTGGCGATCCACGGGCCGAATCCGGCCCGGCGGGTGCGCGCGAACGCGGCCGGTCTGCGGTCGGTCGTTCTTGATCAGGAAGCGATGACGTTTTCGAGGGTGATTTCCTACGAAGGACGCGTCGTCGGCGGGCTGGTTGCCGCGCGTCCTGGCTGGAACCCGTTGCCCGCGCCCTCGCTCAGACGGATATTCGAGTGTTTTTGGCTACAAGGCGGTCCAGCGGTCCGCGCCTGGGCGGAGGTCGGCCTCGCGATGCCGGACCATCGGCCGCGGGACGACCACTGGTATCTGGTGGTGCTGGGCGTCGAGCCATCGATGCAGGGGCAGGGACTGGGCCGCCGGTTGCTCGATGCGCTGTTCGCGGAGGTCGCGGCGCAGCCGGGTGAGATCTGCCTCGAATGCGATCGTCCGGAGAGCGTGCGCTTCTACGAGCGGGCCGGGTTCGATACGCGAGACGAAGCGGAGGTGCATGGCGTGCCTTGCTGGTGTCTCGGGCGGTCCATCCGCTGACGTCGGACCGTCTTCCATCGCGGATTCGCTGACGAATCGGCGGTTCTATGCGATCCTGTTCGCCAAGCCCGCGACGCCGCGCCGTGATCGGTCGCCTCCCGGGCCCGCCCCCCGCAGCATTCGGGGCCTTTCGGCCCCTGAATTCGGAACGATCGGAAGTCGCGCCATGAGCACGAGTCTTTCGTCTCCCACTCCGTCTGCGCGGAGCGCGGGCGGTCCGCTGTCGAGTCCGTCTACGCGAACGGGCGCCGCCGCACCGCCGCGTTCGAGCGCCGGCAGCAAGACGAGCCTGCGTCCCGACGACGGCCGGCTCCAGCGTGGACGTCGCAGTCGCGCGCGCATCCGCGAGGCCGCCCGCGCGCTCTTTCGCGAGCGCGGCTTCGACGGAGCCACGCTGCGCGCGATCGCCGAGCGCGCCGAAATGGGCGCGAGCTCGATCTACCGGCACGTGCAGTCCAAGGAGGAGCTCCTGATCGAAGAGCTCGCCGAGATGCAGGAAGAGGCGTGGACTCGCTTTCGTGCCCATGACGATCGTGATCGCCCGACCGCTGAACGCCTGCGCGACTTCTTCGACGCGCAGCACGACCTGCTCGTCGCCGATCGCGATCTGACCACCATCGCGCTGCGTGCGACCACCAAGACGGAAGCCCGCGTCGCCAAGCGCGTCCTCCAGCTCTACGACCGCACGATCGGCCTGCTCATGGAGATCCTGCAGCGCGGCCGCCAGAAGCATCACCTCGCCAAGGACGTGGACGTGCTCGAAACTGCCCGCGTGCTCTTCCACGTGACCAACGGCGCGCGGATTCCGTGGGCGAACGGAATGGTGACGGATGATGCGCTGCGCGAATCCGTGCATCAGGCGGTGGATCTGCTGTTCCGGGGAGTCGGGGTGGAGCGGGGGTGAGGCGGGCGTAGGACGGACGCCTGCGCTCGTGTGATTCGCTTCGGGCGTTCGGGGGGCGTGCAGGCGGTCTCGATGGGGGAGGTGGTGCTCGCGCCTTCGCTCGTTAGTCGCGCTTGGGGTGCTCGGGGGCCGTGCACTCGGTGTTGATGGGGGAGGTGGTTTCCTCGGCCTTCGCTCGTGGGTGGCGCTTCGGGCGCTCGTGGGCCGTGCCCTGGGGCCGGGTTAGCCCGGGACTTCCGAGAGGGAGATCGGGCCACCGCCTCGTTGCCAGCCTTTGGCGAGCAGCCAGGACCTCGGCCGTGCGACCTCGATCTTCGGGATTGCTTTGATCCGCTCCTTCCAGCCTTCGAAGAAGCGGCCGGAAGAGTGGCAATCCGGCGCGCTGCTCCGCCCGAGACGTTCGTCGCGCTGGCGGCGGTGCTTCCGGTCGTTGAGGAGCACGTAACGCAGCGCGTTGCGGACCTGGCGCGGCGTCGCGAGAACCACCGAATGGAAACGCCCGTCCAGAACGCGTCCCTTCCGCCGGAAAACGCGGTTCACCGCCAGAGCGATACGAGCGCCGATGCTCTTCATCCCGGACGCGAGCGTCTTCTTGTTCGTCGCCTCCACGATCATGTGCACGTGGTCGCGCTGAACTGAGTAGTGCGCGACGCGGAAGTCGCCTCGCTCGCATCCACGCTCGAGCGTCTCCCGAAACGCCCGAAGCCAGCGCCCATTCCGAAGCGACGGGACATCGCGGCGCATCCGGAGCGTCACGTGAACCGGGTGTTGCTTCCGAACCGCACCGCGCTCCCGATGAAGAACCCGCGCTCGCGGAGCAGGCTTCCGCCCGGGCTTCTTCATTCGCCGCGAAGCCGCACGGCGATGCACGAAGCACTGATCGATAGAGAGTTGCTGGGGGTCTTCCGTCACCTAACAAACATAAGGGCGATGGTCCATCGAATCGAGCACGGAACCAGCGTTCACGCGAATCCTGATCCAAGATCGGGCCCCAAGGCAGAGCGTCCGCCTGACATCCACCCACCCCATCAAAACCGAGGGCAAGGCGTTCGCCCAAAGGGCGCCTAACGAACCCCCTCCAGATCCTCATCCCGCTCGATCTTCCGAACCATGTCCCGCATCCACGCCGCATACTCCGCGCCGTCCCAGGCGCGATGCTCGCCACGCTTGTATCCCTGCGCGTTCCAGTGGTACTGCCAGGCGTTCTGCCGGTTCGCGCGGGCCGAGTCCCGCTCGGCGATCTTCTTCGCCGGCACACCCGCGATGATCGAGCCCGGCTCGAAGACGCTCTCTTCGCGGATCATCGCGCCGCCGGCGACGATCGAGCCCTTGCCGATGATGGCGCCGTCCATGACGACGGCGTTGATGCCGATCAGGCAGTCGTCTTCGATCCGACAGCCGTGGATGGTGGCGTGGTGGGTGATGGAGCAGAAGTCGCCGATCACGGTCGGGTGCTCGTATCCGATGTGGATCATCACCATGTCCTGGATGTTGGTGTAGCGGCCGATGCGGACCTCGTGGCTCTCGGCGCGCACGACGACGTTCGGCCAGACGGAGGACTCGGAGCCGATCGAGACGCGGCCGTAGAGCTGGGCGGTGGGGTGGACGAAGACGCTGGGGTCGATGTTCTGGTCGCTCAAGGGGGTCTCCGGCCCGCGATGGGCTCAGTGGACGAGGGTGACGTCGTGGCCCGCTTGCTCGAGCAGCTGCGGGACGCCGATGTCGCCGACGAGGTGCATCGCGCCGACGGCCACGAAGATCGTCTGGCCGGCGCGTGCGGGGTCGCGGAGCATTGCGTCGAGCTGCCGCGCCCAGCGTTCGTTTCGCTGGTCGACGAGGACCACGTAGAAGGCTTCGAGCGCGGGCAGCTCGTCGACGCCCGCCCGGGTCTGGGCGCGGAGCTCCGCGCGGTCGGCGACGCGCCAGGCTTCGATGAGGAGTTCCAGCTCGGCGGCGGCTTCGGGCAGGCGGGCGAGGGTGTCGCGCAGGATCAGGTCCTGGAGCGCGGGGTCGAGTCGGTCGAAGAGGTCGAGCTGCTCTCCGATGGTTTCGAGTCCGATGACCGGGCGATCGCCGCGGCGCGCGATCAGTCCGTTCTCTACACCTGCTGCGAGCGAATAGGGTGTCTCGCGCGCGATCAGCTCGACGAGGTTCAGGGTCAGGTACCAGGGTTCGTAGAGGCTGCGCGCGGCCTCGGTCAAGCCGACCGCGGAAAGGACCGCATCTCGTTCTTCGAGCACCGCGAGGGTCTCCGGGCTGAGGACGTCGGGGAGTCGTTTTCCGCCCTGGAGGATCGCGCGCGAGGCGATCGCGGTGCCGACGGCCTCCGGGTCGAGGCTCGCGAGATCGACTTCGAGGACGAGCACATCGGACCGCGCAAATTCGTCCTCGATCTCCGCGGGAAACGACCATCCCTCGGGCGGCCCCGCGTGCACGGTGCCGAGCAGCGCGAGCTGCGCGCCGCCTCGCGACGCGACGAGGTGGAAGGGCGGGCGCGCGCGGGAGTCACGCGTGATCTCGGACGAAGGCGTCGCCGAATCGCTCGGCTCCGGGGTCGCGCAGCCGCCGAGCAGCGTCGCGACGCTGAGAAAGGTCGCGACGCTGAGAAACGTCGCGACGTCGATCAGGGATACGACGCGGAGCTTGCGACGGATCCGGCGGGTCGATTCGGTCGGTCGGGCGCGCACGCGGGTCCTCCTCGCGGCAGCGGGGCACCGCCGGGCCGCGAGTCTACTCGGCCCCTGACGGCCTTTGCTACGGGTGGGCCCCGATGCGGCGCGCGAAGATCGCGCGTCGCCGTGCAGGAGAGCCATTCGATGCGCGCCGTCGTCGTCGACCGATTCATGACGCCCGAGGAACTGTCGGTCTCCGAGATCGATTCGCCGTCCATCGCAGACGACCAGGTCCGGATCGAAGTGCACGCCGCCGGTTGCAACTTCTCCGACTACTTGATGCTGAAGGGCGACTACCAGGTGAAGCCGGCCTTCCGCTTCGTTCCGGGGGGCGAGGTCGGCGGGGTCGTTCGCGAGATCGGGGCCGCCGTCGACGACTTGTCGGTCGGGGATCGGGTGCTCTCACGCTGCGCCCTCGGCGGCTTCGCGGAGGAAGTCGCTGCCCCCACGGCGCAGACCTATCGCCTGCCCGACGCGCTTTCCTTCGAGGCCGGCGCGGCCCTGCCGACGGTGTACCCGACTTCGTACGCGGCGCTCGTCTGGCGGGCGCCGGTCGTCGCGGGGGAAACGCTCCTGGTGCACGCCGCCGCCGGCGGTGTCGGCCTCTCGGCCGTGCAGATCGGCAAGGCGCTCGGGGCGCGCGTGATCGCGACCGCGGGCGGAGCCGAGAAGCTCGAGATCGCCCGGGCCGCGGGGGCCGACGTCCTGATCGACTACCGCGAGCAGGACTTCGTTCCGATCGTGATGGAGGAGACCGGCGGGCGCGGCGCCGACGTGATCTACGACTCCGTCGGGGGCGACACGACGGACCGTTCGCTCAAGTGCATCGCCTGGAACGGGCGTCTCCTCGTGATCGGCTTCGCGAGCGGCGACATCCCGGACGTGAAGCTGAACCGCGTGCTGCTGAAGAACATCTCCCTCGTCGGGTTGCACTGGAGCGCCTATCCGGAGAAGGAGCCGGAGCGCATCGATGACTGCATGGAAGGACTCTTCGAGATGGCGGCCTCGGGCGGAATCGATCCGCTGATCTCGGCGCGCCATCCCCTCGAAGACGCTGGCCTCGCCCTCGCGGCCCTCGCGACCCGCCAGACCGTCGGAAAGGTCGTGCTCGTTCCCTGAGCGCGGGCGAGACGAAGAGGGCCGACGTTCCGAGGAACGCCGGCCCTTGACTCGATCCCGTCGAATCGTGCTCGTCAGCTCGCGTCGACCGCCGGGTCTCCGTGCTCGCCCGTCCGGATGCGAACCGCATCCTCGACCGGCAGGACGAAGATCTTGCCGTCGCCGATCTTCCCCGTCTGGCAGGACTCCTGGAGCGCGAGCACCACCTTCTCGGCCTGTTCGTCGGCCACGACGATCTCGAGCTTCAGCTTCGGGAGGAAGTCGACCACGTACTCGGCGCCGCGGTAGAGCTCCGTGTGGCCCTTCTGTCGGCCGAATCCCTTGACCTCGCTGACCGTGAGACCCTGGATGCCGGCGCCAGCGAGGCCCTCCTTCGCATCGTCGAGCTTGAACGGCTTGATGATCGCTTCGATCTTCTTCATGACTTCGTTCTCCGTTCTCCCTCGACGCTCTCGTGCAGAGGTGAGGGGCACCGGGGGCGGATCGCGCCCCCGGTGCTAGGGGGATGGGATGGGTTAGTTCTCGTTCGGGGCGAGCGAGGAGGTCGCGAGGCGCGCGCCGAGCGGCGGAGCCTGGTCTTCCATGAAGCCCGGGGATCCCGCCAGGTCGTAGGCGTGCATGCCGTGCTCACCGAGGTCGAGCCCTTCGAGCTCCTCCTCTTCGCTCACGCGCAGCCCGATCGTGGCCTTGAGCGTGAGGAAGATCGCGGAGGCGCAGGCCACGGTGAAGGTCGCGTAGGCCAGGACGCCGATCGCCTGGGTCACGAAGCTGTGCTCGGGGTTGGTCGAGAAGAGGCCGACCGCGAGGGTGCCCCAGATGCCGCAGGTGAGGTGGACCGAGACCGCACCGACCGGATCGTCGACCTTGATCTTGTCGAAGAACATCACCGAGCCGACGACCAGCATGCCCGCGATCAGGCCGACCAGGATCGCCATGTTCGGGTTGATCACGTCCGCGCCGGCCGTGATGCCCACGAGACCGGCGAGGATGCCGTTGAGGGCCATCGAGAGGTCCGGCTTCGAGCTGACGAAGGTGTAGGCGATCATCGCGCCGATGCCGCCCGCGGCCGCCGCGAGACAGGTCGTGACGAGCGTGAAGGACGTCAGGGTCGGGTCCGCGGACAGCACCGAGCCGCCGTTGAATCCGAACCATCCGAGCCAGAGCAGGAATACGCCGATCGTGGTGAGCGGCATCGAGCTGCCCGGAATCGGCAACAGCTTGCCGTCCTTCGAGTACTTCCCGAGGCGCGGGCCGAGGACCAGCGCGCCGATCAGCGCGCCCCAGCCGCCCACCGAGTGCACGAGGGTCGAGCCGGCGAAGTCGTAGAAGCCCATGCCCTCGAGGAACCCGCCGCCCCACTTCCAGGAGCCGGCGATCGGGTAGACGATCGCGACGAAGATCGTCGAGAAAATCATGAAGGAGCCGAGCTTGATGCGTTCGGCGACCGCGCCGGAGACGATCGTCGCGGCGGTCGCGGCGAACATCGCCTGGAACAGGAAGTCGGTCCAGTAGGTGTAGCCGCCGTCCGCGTAGGCCGCGGTGTTCGCGCCCGCGTCGAAGCCGGCGGCGAGACCGACGCCCGCGAATCCGAGGAAGCCGTTGAACTCGCCCGGGTACATCAGATTGAAGCCGCACACGAAGTACGTGAGGATGCCGGCGCAGATGATGAACGTGTTCTTGAACAGGATGTTCGTCGTGTTCTTCGCGCGCGTGAGGCCGGACTCGACCATCGCGAAGCCGAGGTGCATGACGAAGACCAGCGCCGCGGCGAGCATCATCCACACGTTGTTCGCGGTGAAGAGCGCGTCGGAGGCCGCGTCGGCGAGCGCGACACTCGGCGCCAGCAGGGCGACGGTCGCGACCGAGGCGAGTAGAAGTTTCCGGGACATGAGTCGGAGCTCCAGGCGGGGAGGTGAATCGTTTGGAGGGAGACGTTCTTCGAAGATCCGGTTCGCGTGGGTTCCCCGTACCCCTGCACGGCCGATCGCTCGAAGCACCCATCCCAAGAGCAAGGGCCGTGCCAAATTCTTCTCGGGCCTTCGCACGCGGCGCACGCGCACATCTGGGCCGCGTCCGGCACATGTGCGACGGACGGCCCCGGCGTGAACCGAGGCTGCTGCCCAAGCGTGGGGCAGCGCTGCCTTCGAACGCAGCAGCCTCGTTCACGCCCCTGCCTTCGGGCTGTGCACGGCTGCGCGATCCGCGGCACGGTGCGCGCCTAGCGGGGCGGCCCGCGGCGCGTGCGGAAGAGGCTTTCCTGCACGACCGATGCGACGAGCACGCCGTCGTCTCGGTAGAAGTGGCCGTTCGTGGTGCCACGCGCGCCCGACATCGACGGGCTCTCCTGCGAACAGAGCAGCCACTCGTCGGCGCGGAACGGGCGATGGAACCACATCTCGTGGAGCTAGTGCACCGTTCGCCCCTCGATTGTGCGTCCCGCCGCGACGAGGGCCTGGGCCCCGACCTGGCCGCCGAAGACGCGCTGGCGGTCCTCGTTCGGCTGCTGGCCGCGGAAGAGGTTCAACTCGAGGGGCTCGAGGTCGAGCGTTCCGAGCAGCTCTTCGAGGGCGGTGTTCATGATTCTCGCGGGGCGGGGCGCGCCAGCGGCCGGATCGTAGGGGACCTGCGCTCGTGATTCCCGCGAACCGGCAGGGGCGATGCAGCACGCGCGCAGGCCGGGTCGGCTTCGTCAAGCACGACCGGAACGTGGACGATGAGATTGCCGGACGAGTGCTCCGGAGAACCCGTGATCGACTATTCGGTCCTTCCCCTCATGGCCATCCTGGTATCGGCCGCGTTCGGCGCGGTTTCGATCTCATGGGACTCCGAGCGTCGCGCGACGCGCTCGATGGGGACGCTGTTCCTTGCGATCGCGCTCTGGGCCGCAGTCGACCTGCTCACGTACATGGAGTCGGACTCGGCACGGGCGGTCGGCTGGATGCGCTGGACGCACGTCGGCCCGCTCATGATCGGGCCCGCGGTGCTCTGGATCGTCGCGCAGATGCTGCCGCAATCGCGCCGGCGGTTGGAATCCCAGGCGCGGGTCGCGGGCGTGGTCTGCCTCGCCGTGGGCGTCGGGGCGGCCTTCGTCCCGAACGTGATCGTCGACATGATGCCAACGTGGTTCGGCTGGATGCCGCGCTACGGAATCGTCTCGATCGTGCTGATCCCGCTCGGCCTCGTCCTGCCGATCTACGCGGCGATCCAGGCCACGCGCATCGCGCCGCGTCGGGACGAGGCCGAAGGGGACCGCAAGCGCGTGGCGGGGCTGCGCGTGTGTCTGGCGCTCTCGATCGGCGTCGCGATGCCGACGGAGTATCTGCTGCCAGTGCTCGAGATTCCCTTCCCTCGGCTCGGGGCGCTCGGCGCATCGATCGCGTCCGCGGTCGTGTGGCTCGTCGTGCTCCACGAGACCGAGGATCTCAAGGTGACACCGAGAGGTGTCGCTCGGGAGATCCTCGCCGAGCTGCGCGACGGCGTCGCGCTCCTCGATCTCGACGGCGCGATCCAGTCGACGAATGCGCGCTTCGTCGAGATGTGCGGTCGCACCGGGGGCGACCTGCTCGGTACGTCGTTGGGCGTGCTCCTCGACGCGCCCGTCGACCGCATCATCGATGGCGTCGAGGACCGCGAGTCGAGCCTGCACGCCGCGGACGGGACGACGATCCCGGTCTCGCTCTCCTCGAGCATCGCGCGCAACGGACAGGGTCGACCCATCGGCATCGTTGTCGCCATCTGCGACCGACGCGAGATCGACGAGCTGCGGCGTCAGCTGCTCTCTTCGGGACGGCTCGCCGCGATCGGCGAGCTCGCCGCGGGCATCGCCCACGAGGTGAACAATCCGGTCGCCTTCATCCGCTCGGATCTGAACCTCCTCGCTGAGCGCGTCAGCGAGCTGCGGCACGAGGTCGCGGGCTCGACCCTCGGCCTCGACCAGCTGATCGTCTTCGATCGCGTGCGGGACCGGATCGAGCGGGCCCACGAGCGGCTCGGCCACGTCGCCCAGGTCGTCGTGGACATCCGCGAGTTCGCGCACGTGGGTGGCGTGGGGCAGGGGGGCAGTGATCCCGAGAGCGTCGTGCTCGGCGCGATGCGTCTCGCCCGTATGCAGCGCGGCGAGGACGTCTCGATCCGGGTGGCCAGCGTGTCTGGAAGCGATCGCTGCGACTCCGGTCAGGAGCTGAAGCAGATCCTGCTCGTCCTGTTGCGACTGCTCGCGGAAGGCGCCGAAAAGGGCGGATCGATCGACGCGGAGCTCCGCACGGACGGTCGCAACCTCGTCGTGGGTCTCCAGGCATCGCCGCTGGTGGCAGCCGCGCACGACCTGGGCGGGCGCATCGAGACCCTCACCGGCTCGGGGGGAGAAGCCGACGCCATCAGCGTGGGCCTCGCCGGCGCCTCGGAGCTGATCGAGCAGCTCGGCGGCCGCCTGGTCGTCGACGCGGTGTCGTCGAGCGAAATCCGCCTCGAGCTGACGATCCCCCTCGCCGCGCAATCGGTCGGGGAGGGCCGGCTCGGATGATGCTCTTCTCCCTCTTCAAGGTGCTCGGCGCCGTCGTCTCCGTGGCGCTCGCTGCCGGCCTGCTCGCGCGCGATCACGGGCTCACGGCCAACCGGCTGATCGCGGCTTTCCTCTTCTGCAACGCCTACTGGGCGCTGCTCGAGTTCTTCCTCTACCAGACCGACGATCCCGAGACGGCCCTCCGCTACTACCGCTTCATGTGTCTCGGCTGGATCCCCCTCGGTGCGCTCTGTGCGCACGCCTCGCTCAGCCTCTCGGCGATGGAGCGACATCCGCTCGCGAGGATGATGCCCGCTTGTTATGCCGCGCTCGCGATCGTGGTGCCCATGGGCGTCGCGACCGACTGGGTCATCAAGAGCGCCGTGCCGATCTCCCTCGGGTGGCGCGCGGAGTTCGGCCCCGGCATGGCGGTCGCGTATCTCGTGATGGCCGCACCGCTCGTCGCCGTCCTCGGGTCATGGCGGAGCCTGTTGCGTCTCGGGGAGAACGGAGGCCAGCTGCAGCTCGCGCGGATCGTCTTCTTCGGAATCACGACGGCGCTCGTCAGCGCGACGCTGACCGCGGTCCTGCTGCCGATCGCGGGGATCGAGAGCGTCGGCCTCACGACGACCCTCGTGGCCGGCGTCGGTGTCGCCGTCGCCTGGACCCTGCGGCAATTCGGACACTCCCTGATCTCCGCGGAGGCCTTCGCGCGCGAGATCCTCGACACCCTGGAGGACGGCGTGATCCTCGTGGGCGAGGACGGACGCGTGCGAGACGCCAACCGCGCCTTCCTGCGGCTGGTCGGCGAGCCGGACGCCCGGGTGGTCGGCCGCCCCATCGACGACTACGTGCCGGTGCTCTCGCCGGATCGCGACGCGAGCCTCGCGCCGACGTCGGCGGAAGGGTCGCGGCTCGTCGAGCTCGAGACGCGGGTCGGCGAGAGCGTGCCGATCGTGCTCTCGACGCCGGTGCCGTGTTGGGCCGGTGGCCGCCATTTCGGGGACGCCTACGCGGTGCGAGATCGACGCGAGATCGTCTCGCTACAGCGCCAGCTGGTGGTCTCCGCACGATTGGCCGCGGTGGGCGACCTCGCGGCGGCGATCTCGACGTCGATCAGCGAGCCGGTCGCGCGACTGCGTGACGAGTTCGAGGGGCTCGAGCTGGACTGGGGGAGCGCCGGAGACGTCTCCCTCCTGGCCGGGGTCGAAGAGGAATGTGGCGAAGCGATCTCGGAGGGACACGAACTCCTCGAGGAGTGCGTCGAGGGAATCGACCGGATCTTCGGGGTCGTGCGGGAGGTCGCGGGCTTCTCGAGCGACAACGAGCCCGAAGACTTCGCGCCCCACGCTCTCGACCAGATCGTGAAGCGCTCGGTGCGGATCGCGCAGGTCCAGGCCCAGCGCGGACTGGAGATCGAGGTGCGGCTCGATCCCGACGTGAAGATCCTCTGCCACTACGCAGAGATCGAGCGCGTCGTGACGAACCTGCTCGTGAACGCACTGCACGCGGTCGACGGGAACGATCGGGGCGGGCACGTCGTCGTGGCCGTCGCGGCGCAGGACGGGCGCGCGCTCCTCCACGTCGAGGACGACGGATGCGGGATCGACGCCGAAGCCCTTGACCGGATCTTCGATCCCTTCTTCACGACCAAGCCGGTCGGGAAGGGCACCGGCCTCGGTCTCGCGATCTCCTACCACATCGTGAAGGCCCACGGCGGCGAGATCCGGGCGTCTTCGATTCCCGGTCGCGGCACGAGCGTCGCCGTCGAGCTGCCGCGAGCGCCGATCGAAGCCGACGGCTGAGCGACTCGCCGGTCGCGGCTCTCTGCCGGGATTCGGCCTAGTCTCTTCGCGCCGGCCTTCACCGCGCCGGGAGACAGAGGACCCTGATGTCGCGAAGCCCCGTCCAGGAAAGCCCCGCCGACCGCCTACGCGCGCTGCTCGCCGAGGACCGCCTGCACGTCATGCCCTGCTGCTTCGACGCGCTGTCGGCGCGCATGATCGAGCGCGCGGGTTTCGAGCTCACGTTCATGAGCGGCTTCGCGGTCTCCGCGGCACGCCTCGGGGAGCCCGACACGGGACTCATCTCGTACGGCGAGATGCTCGACCAGGGTCGCAACATCTGCGACGCCATCGACATCCCGGTGATCGGTGACGCCGACACCGGCTACGGGAACGAGATGAACGTGCGGCGCACGATCGAGGGCTATGCGCGAGCAGGCTTTGCGAGCGCGATGGTCGAGGATCAGCTCGCGCCGAAGCGCTGCGGTCATACGCGTGGCAAGGCGGTCGTCGACCGCGAGACGGCGACGCGCCGCTTGAGAGCCGCGGTGGACGCCCGTGAAGCGGGCGCCGACCTGCTCGTGATGGCACGGACCGATGCGCGCGCCAGCTTTGGCCTCGACGAGGCGATGGAGCGTTGTCGGATCTTTGCCGATCTCGGCGCCGACATCATCTTCCTCGAAGCGCCGGAGAGCGAGGCGGAGATGGAGCGACTCTGTCGGGAGCTGCCGCCGCTGCCGAAGATGGCCAACATCGTCGAAGACGGCGACACGCCGGAGCTCGCTCCGGAGCGGCTCGAGGAGATCGGCTTCCGGATCGCGGCCTATCCACTGACGTTGCTGTCGAGCGCGGCGCGCGCGATGGAGGACGCCCTCGCCGCGTTGGCCGGGAAGGGCGCCCCGGCGCCGAGGCTCTCGTTCGCGGACCTGCGGGCGCTGGTCGGGTTCCCGGAGTACCAGGCCGCTCTCGACGAGTACGCCGACGACTGAGCGCGTCCTCCGCCCCGAGCGGAATCCGTCCGCTCAAGTGGCCGGTCGCGCGCGCCGATCCGGAAGGGGAACCCCACCCTCCGGAGTCCCACCATGCCCGAGTCCGACCTCCCGGCCCCCGTCTCGCTCTCCGGTCTGCTCGTCCAGCCGATCGCCCAGCGTCTCGCGGACTGGACCGGGAGCGGGAAGCTCGACGAGAACGACCTCGATGCGCTGTCGACGGACGCGCGCGCTTGGGTGGAGCACTCGATCGCCGCATCGGACTGGGCAGCGCTCGCCGACGTCGAGGCGCTCGTCGATCTCGCGTCGGCGCAGCTCGGCGGCGAGACCGGCCTGGTCGAATGGGCGGCCGAGATCGCGTCTGATCTTCTCGCGGAGGGACCGATCATCGACCTGGTCGCTTCGGCGAGCCGACTCTCGGCTGATGGACCGGGCTTCGTCGCGAGTCAGTCGAGTGATCAGCTGGTGCGCCGCGCCGACTGGTCCTACGAGGGTGCCCTCGATCGCTTCAGTGTTCGGCTGCGCGGCCTGGCGGCCGCGAGCCCCGCGCTCAAGTCGCTCCTCGGCGCGTGTCTCGCGCGCCTCGCCGCGGCAGGCGACGCGCGCGCCTTCGACGTCCGCTTCGAGGGAGTCGACGGGGCAGAGCTCGTCGTCTTCGGCGAGCTCGAGGAAGCCGTCCTCAGCGAGGGCGAGGCCAGCCGGCTGCACCGGGCGGCGCTGATTCCGTAGCCCGCCCCGCGACGGCCTGCTCGTCGCACCGCCGCGCGGCCCTGGCGACCCGCCTCTGGCGTCGGTTGCGCACGCCCCGCGCCCGCGGCACCGCTCCGTCCTCGGATGCGCGAAGATTTCGGCGTCGGGCGTGGAACCCCGCCGGAACGCGATGGCCCCGAGAGACGGGCACGCAACCGCGCGCCTCGCCACCGGTTGTCATACACGCGGACGACCGGTGCCACACACGAGACAGTGGCGAAGGCGAACGACGGCGAGGGGCCGTCCGATCGGAAAAGGAGACCGGATGCAGACGCGCGTCGGCGGACGATCCTCATGGCTCCTCGGGTTCCTTGGGGTCTTCGTGCTGATGGCCTGCAACTCCGGAGGCGGAGGCGACGACGGGGGTGGCGTTGCGCAGCCGCTGTCCGCGATGCAGCAATCCTCGCGCTTCTCCGCGCAGGCCACCCTCGGCGCCGACATGGAGGAGATCGAGCGGATCGACGCCCTGGGATTCGAGGTGTGGCTCGACGACCAGCTCGCGATGCCGCCCTCGCTGCACCTTCCGGAGCTGCAACGACTCGTCGTCGCCTACGGCGACCTCTCCGGCCCCGCGACGACGAACACCCCCATCTTCCGTCGCCTCGCGTGGTGGAATCGCGTGATGGGCTCGGACGACCTGCTGCGCCAGCGCGTCGCGCTGGCGCTCTCCGAGATCTTCGTCGTCTCGGACCTGATGGACGTGCTCGCCATCAACCCCGAGTCGGTCGCGAGCTACTACGACGTCCTGCTGACGCACGCCTTCGGCTCGTATGAAGAGCTGTTGCTGGAGGTGACGCTGCATCCCGCGATGGGCGCCTACTTGAGCCATCTGAACAACGATCGCTCGGATCCCGTCGTCGGCCGCTTCCCGGACGAGAACTACGCGCGCGAAGTCATGCAGCTGTTCAGCATCGGCCTCTTCGAGCTCGCGCCGGACGGCCGTCGCCTGCTCGATGGAAACGGCGATCCCATCGCCACCTACGGCAACGCCCAGATCACGGAGTTCGCGAAGGTCTTCACCGGCCTCGGCCTGCAGGGGCCGGGGGCGACGTTCGGCGGCTACCTGGGCGATCGCCGGGCCCCGATGATCATGTACGCGGCGCACCACGAGCCCGGTCCGAAGACGCTGCTCGGGGGCTTTACCCTGCCGGCCGGCCAGACCGGCATGCAGGACGTCGAAGGGGCGATCGCCCACCTCTCGAACCACCCCAACGTCGGTCCCTTCATGGCACGCCGCCTGATTCAGCGGCTCGTCAAGTCGAACCCGAGCCCCGAGTACATCGAGCGGATCGCCACGGTCTGGGAAGACGACGGCAGCGGCGCGCGCGGCAATCTCGGCGCGGTCGTGCGGGCGATCCTGCTCGATCGCGCGGCGCGCGAGGACCCCCTCGACCCTTCGGACGGATTCCTGCGCGAGCCCTTCCTTCGCTGGGTGTCGCTCCTGCGCGCCTTCGATGCGCAGTCTCCGTCGGGTGAGTATCTCGTCGAGGGAGCGGTCATCGGCTTTCTGCTCGGGCAGCATCCGATGTCCTCGCCGAGCGTGTTCAACTTCTTCCAGCCGAACTTCGCGCCGAATGGCCCGATCCAGCAGGCCGGGCTCGTCGCACCGGAGTTCCAGATCACGACCGATGCTTCCGTGATCTGGGTGGCCAACCTCGCGACCTACTCGCTCTTCGTCGAGGCCGCGTTTCCGGCGGACGTCGACTTCTTTCGGCCGGGCGCGATCACGCGGGACGAGATCCTGCTCGAATTCGACTTCAGCGAGGAGATCGCGATCGCCGACGACATCGATCGGCTGCTCGACCGGCTCGATCTGCTGCTCATGCACGGGACGATGTCCGCGACCACGCGCGATTCGATCGCGACCGTCCTCGCGGACCCGGCCCTCGCTGATCCCGAGGCGCGCGTTCGCGCGGCAGTCCACTTCATCGCGATGTCGCCGGACTATTCGGTGGTGCGATGACGTGGGCGTTCGCCGGCGCGCGGGAGAGACGATGATGGGAACGACGCGAAGACGGTTTCTGAAGGGGATCGGTTGCGGCGCGTTGTCCGCCACGCCGGTGCTCGGCACGCTCGCGCATCTCGGGGCCGCAGGGAGCGCGGCGGCCCAGACGATTCCGCCGGGCGACGACTACCGCGCCCTCGTGTGCATCCTGCTCGCCGGGGGCAACGACTCCTACAACATGGTCGTGCCCCGCGATCCCGACGAGCACGCGGACTACGTCGCGTCGCGATCCGACCTCGCCCTCGATCGGGACGACCTGCTCACGGTCTCGCCGGCGAGCCTCGATCGTGACTTCGGCTTCCATCCGAGCATGGCGGGGGCGCGGGACCTCTTCGACGCGAATCGCCTGGCGGTCGTCTCCAACGTCGGCACCCTCGTCGAGCCCGTGACCCTCGCGCAAGTCCAGAACGAGTCGGCGCGACTGCCGCTCGGCCTCTATTCGCACTCGGATCAGATCCGCCAATGGCAGACCAGCGTCCCGGAAGATCGCGACGCGCTCGGCTGGGGGGGCCGGCTCGCGGATCTGCTGGCGGCGGTCAACGATCAAGCGGAGATCTCGATGGGGATCTCGCTGTCGGGCACGAACGACTTCCAGGCGGGCGCGGGCTCGCGAGAGTTCGCGATCTCGACCGAGGGCAGCACGCCGATCTCGGGGTTCGGGGATCCCGATCCGTTCCTCGTGCTGCGAGAGGCGGCCATCCGCTCGATGGTCGACGCGCAGTACGCCAACCTGCTCGAAGGGGCGTTCGCCGATCGGATGCGGGGTGGCATCCGGAACGACGAAGTCTTCAGCGCCGCGATCGCGCAGGCGCCGGCCCTCGCCACGCCCTTCGGTCCGGACCCGCTCGGCCAGAACCTCCGCATGATCGCCGAGACGATCTCCGTTCGCGCTGCACTCGGGATGCGGCGCCAGACCTTCTTCGTGCTCGTCGGGGGTTGGGATCATCACGACGAGGTCCTCGCGACGCAGGCGCCGATGCTCGCGAACGTTTCGCAGTCGCTCTCGGACTTCGACGCCGCGCTGGGAGAGCTCGGTGTCCGGGACGACGTCACGACCTTCACGATCTCCGACTTCGGTCGGACGCTCACGAGCAATGGTCGCGGCTCGGATCACGGCTGGGGCGGCAACGCGCTCGTGATGGGCGGCTCCGTCCGGGGCGGCGACTTTTACGGGACACCGCCGCCGCTCTACCCCGGCAGTCTCCTCGATACTGGACGCGGTCGGCTGATCCCGACGCTCTCGACCGACGAGTACTTCGCCGAGCTCGCGCTCTGGTTCGGCGTCGCGCCGAACGACCTGGACGCAGTGCTCCCTAACATCCGCCGCTTCGTGACTCCGAGCCTCAGCGACCCGCCCGTCGGATTCCTGTTGGGCTGAGCTCGCGCACGACGGGAGTCAGTCCCGTACGGCGGCCACGCGCAACATCGGCCCCGCCGGCATCCGCGGCTCGTCCAGCTCGACCCGTGCCTCGATCGTCGCCGCGCCTTCGCCCTCTTCGTCGACGAGGGTCTGCGAGAGCGCGAAAGCGAGCTCGCCCTCTGGCTCGATCCGCGTCCAGTGTCCGCGTCGCGCCTCGGGATCGACGCGGATTCCGCCGAGCGCCGCAGCGATCGGGCCGAGCTCGGCCTCGAAGCGCGCGGCGTCCCAGGCGTCGTCGTCCTCGGCGACGCACGCCGCGGCGCCCTCCCAGTCCTCCCGCGCGAGGGTCTGGAGCAGCTGATGCAGCTCCGCACGCACGCGCGCGTCGAAGGCTTTGCGGTCGAGCCTTTGCTTCGCGCGTTCCGGGACCGCCTCCTTCTCCGAAGGCTTAGGTTCTCCGGGGTTCACGAGGCTCTCCCACTCTTCGACCAGGCTCGAGTCGATCCGCGCGAGCATCGCGCGCAAGTAGGCGATGACCTTCTGTACCTCGTCGTTCCGCGCGTTCTCCGGGAGGTTGCGCGCGAGGGTCGAGTGGACCTGCGACAGGTACCGGAGCAGGACGCCCTCCATGCGCGCCACGCCGTAGCGCTTCACGAAGTCGTCGAAGGAGAGGAAGCCCTCCCACATCTCGCGGGCGATCGACTTGGGCGAGAGCGATTCGTCTCCGACCCAGGGATGGTGCGCGCGGAAGACGTCGTAGGTCCGGTAGAGGAAGTTCGCGTTCGGCTCGTCCCAGGTCACCTCTTCGAGCTTCTCCATGCGCTCTTCGTAGGGCACGCGTTCGGCCTTGAGCGCGGCGATCAGCTCGGACTTGCGCTGACGGACCTGAGCCTGGAGCAGGGCGCGCGGGTTCTCGAGGATCGCCTCGACGCAGGAAACCACGTCGAGGGCGTAGTCGTCGTTCTCCGGATCGAGGGCGGCGACCGCGTCGACCAGGTAGAGCGAGAGCGTGTGGTGGAGGTTGAAGTCGCGCTGGAGATCGGCGTCGACCCGCGCTCGCGCCGGTCGTCCACGCTCGACGCGCACCACCTCGGCCTGACGCAGCGATCGGAACAGCACCGCGGCGTCGCGTCGCAGGCGCTTCCTGCGAACCGGCGACTCGAAGCTCGCGTCGACGAGCGCGATCAGCTCGCGGTAGCCACAACCGGGGAGCGACTGGTCCTCGCCGCGCTGGAGGAGGGCGACCAGCGTCGCGTGGGACAGCTTGAACTGCGAGCGCAGCGTCTCGGGCGGCTTCTCCGTCAGCTGCTCGAAGGTCTCCCGCGACCAGGACACGACGCCCCTCGGTGGCTGCTTCTTCTTTTCCTTCTTCTTCGGGTTCCCGCCCTTGGCGGCCGCCTTCGCCGCCGCGCGCAGGTTCTCGATCACGTGCTCCGGCGCCTGACAGACGACGCTGCCCTGGGTGTCGAACCCGCGGCGGCCGGCGCGTCCGGCGATCTGCTTGAAGTCGCGGACGGAGAGGATCCCGACCTTCTCGCCGTCGTACTTCGAGAGGCCGGTGAAGAGGACGGTTCGGATGGGGACGTTCACGCCGACGCCTAGCGTGTCGGTCCCGCAGATCACCTTGAGCAGGCCGCGTTGGGCGAGCTGTTCGACGAGCAGGCGGTACTTCGGCAGCAGCCCGGCGTGGTGAAGTCCGATCCCGAAGCCGAGGAAGCGTTTCAGGTCCTTGCCGTAGGGCGAGTCGAACCGGAACCCGCCGATGGCGTCAGACAGGGCGCGCTTCTCCGCCTTGTCCGTGATCTTGCCGGACGTCAGGCCCTGGGCCTGGTCGGCCGCATCGCGTTGAGTGAAGTGGACGATGTAGATCGGTTGGCGGTCCGAGGCGAGCAGGCCTTCGACGGTCTCGAGCAGCCGCGTCTCGCGATAGCTGAAGTCGAGGGGAACCGGGCGGTCGTCGCTGTGGACGTGGGCGACCTCGCGACCGGTCAGCGTCTCGATCCGCTCCTCGATCGGCGCAGTGTTGCCGAGGGTCGCGGACATGAGGAGGAAGCGGCTTCCCGAGAGGAGCAGCAGGGGCACTTGCCACGCCCATCCGCGATCGCGATCCGCGAAGTAGTGGAACTCGTCCATCACGACGTAGGGCGCATCGGTCTCCGGCCCCTGGCGTAGCGCCATGTTCGCGAGGACCTCGGCCGTACAGCAGAGGATCGGCGCGGCCCAGTTGATCGCCGCGTCGCCGGTCAACATGCCCACGTTCTCGGCGCCGAAGGTCTCGCACAGGTCGAAGAACTTCTCGCTCACGAGCGCCTTGATCGGCGCCGTATAGAACGACCGCCGTCCTTCGCACATCGCCTTGAAGTGCATGCCCGCCGCGACCAACGACTTGCCCGAACCGGTCGGCGTGCTGAGCACGACGTGTCGGTTCGTCATGATCTCGAGCAGCGCCTCTTCCTGCGCATCGTAGAGCGTGAGGCCCTGGTCTTCGGCCCAGCGTGAGAAGCGGTCGAGAATCGCGTCCGGATCCCCGAGGCCTCCCTCCGGCACCCAGTCGATGAGCGGGCGCGGCTCGGCCATCAGTCGTCGTCGGCGCGCGGGGTGAAGACGGAGCGGGTGGACTCGAAGAGGCGCATCGCCTTTTCGCGCAGTCCCTCGGCGGGGGGCGGCTCGGGCATCGCCGCGAGAAGGCACGTCACGTTGTCCGTGCCGCCGGCCTCGTTCGCGGCCTCGATCAGCTTCTCGACCGCGGTCTCGGGGCGCGCGACGGATCGGACGAGCGCCGCGATCGCATCGTCGTCGATCATGCCGTGCAGGCCGTCGGAGCAGAGGAGGAACTGGTCGCCCGGGCGGGTCTCGACGGGGGCGATGTCGATTTCGACGTCTTCTCGCACGCCGAGGGCGCGCAGGATCTGGTTCTTGCGAGGGTCGTCGCGGGCGTCCTCGGGTGCGAGCACGCCCTCGCGGACGAGGGTCGCGACGAGAGAATGATCTTCGGTCAGCTGGTCGATCCCGCCCCCGCGCAGCAGGTAGAGGCGGGAGTCGCCGACGTGCGCGACCCAGGTCTCGCCTTCCTCGGTGAGGAGGAGGCAGACCACGGTCGTGCCCATGCCGTCGAGGGTGTGGTCCTTGCGACTCTCCGCGAGGATCGCGTCGTTGGCGTGGCGGATCGCGAGGCTGAGGCGCGTCGGTGCTTCCCCCGCCGCGGCGAGGAAGTCGGCGCCGATCCGGTCGACCGCCATGCGACTCGCGACCTCGCCGCCGCGATGCCCCCCGAGACCGTCGGCGACGATCAGCAGGATCTCCGAGCGCTCGGGGTCGTCGATGCGGCCGAAGGCGTCCTGATTGATCTTGCGGACGACGCCGCGATCGGTCGCGCCGGCGATGTTCGGCTCGCCCCGACTCCAGACCGGGGGCGGGAACTCGCTCTGTTCGTCCGGGCTGGCGTCGTCGTTCGTCAAGGGGTTCCGGGGCTTCGCGCGTGGGGACTCGGTCGGGCCTAGCTTACTCGGTCCCGAACGGGATCACAGCGCGTATCGACGCCATCGCGCGCACCGTGCTCTATTCTGGGCGCCCCGCTCACCCCTTCGTGAGGTCCCCCGATGAAGCGTGCCGAGAAGGCCGAACGCATTCTCGCGATGCTCGACGAGCTCTATCCCGAGCCGCCGATCCCCTTGGACCACGAGGACCCGTTCACGCTGTTGGTCGCCGTCGCGCTCTCCGCGCAGACGACCGACGAGCGCGTGAACCAGGTGACCCCGGGTCTCTTCGCGAAGGCCCGCACCCCGGCCGCCATGGCGAAGCTCTCCGAGAAGCAGATCCTCGCCGAGATCCGTTCCTGCGGACTCGCGCCCGGCAAGGCCAAGAACCTGAAGGCGATGTCCGAACTCCTCGTCCGGGACCACGACGGCGTCGTCCCCGCCGACATGGATGCCCTCGAGGCCTTGCCCGGGGTGGGACACAAGACCGCGAGCGTCGTCCTCATCCAGGCCTTCGATACGCCGGCCTTCCCCGTCGACACCCACATCCACCGCCTCGGGGCCCGCTGGGGCCTCTCTGATGGCAAGAGCGTCGAGAAGACCGAGCGCGACCTGAAGGCCGTGTTTCCACGCGAGGCCTGGGCGAGGCTCCACCTGTCGATGATCTATTTCGGCCGCGAGCACTGTCCTGCGCGTGGTCACGACCTCGCTGCCTGCCCGATCTGCAGCTGGGCGGCGTCGAAGAAGCGGATGGCGGAAGAGGCGAAGGCGGGCGGAGGTGGGCCGCGGTCGCGGGCGGCGGTGGCGCAGAAGGGGGGGCGGAAGAGGGGTGCTCGGAAGTGAGCCTTTGCGTGCGTGCCGCGCCTTGCCGTCGGTATCGATGGGGTGGTTGGGTGTTAGGCGGACGCTCTGCCCTGGGGCCCGGTCGGGGATCAGGTTCGGTGTGAACGCTGGCTCCGCGCTCGATTCGGTGGACCATCGCCCCTATCTTTGTTAGGCGATGGTAGACCCGCAGCAGCTCTCGATCGATCAGTGCTTCGTGCATCGGCGTGCGCCTTCGCGGCGAAGGAAGAAGCCCGGGCGGAAGCCTGCTCCTCGTGCGCGGGTTCGTCATCGGGAGCGGGTGTCGGTTCGGAAGGAGCACCCGGTTCACGTGACGCTTAGCATCCGTCGGGACGTTCCGTCGCTTCGGAATCCGAGGTGGCTGCGCGCGTTTCGCGAGACGCTCGAGCGCGGATGCGAGCGGGAGGACTTCCGTGTCGCTCACTACTCGGTTCAGCGCGATCACGTGCACATGATCGTGGAGGCGACGGACAAGAAGGCGCTCGCTTCTGGGATGAAGAGCATCGGCTCTCGTATCGCGCTGGCGGTGAACCGCGTGTTTCGTCGGAAGGGTCCCGTCCAGGACGGGCGTTTCCACTCGGTCGTGCTCGGGACACCACGCCGGGTGCGAAACGCGCTTCGCTACGTGCTGCTCAACGACCGGAAGCACAGACGTCAGCGAGGCTTACGACTCGACCGAAGCAACGCGCCCGACTCCGCCTCTTCCGGCCGCTTCTTCGAAGGCTGGAAGGAGGGGATCAGAGCGATCCCGAAGGTCGAAGTCGCGAGACCGAAATCCTGGCTACTTGCCAAAGGCTGGCTGAGAGGCGGCGGCCCGATTTCCCTCTCGGAGATCCCGGGCTGATCCGGCTCGACGGCACGGCGCTCGATCAGCCGGAGCGCCAACCACGAGCGAAGGCGCCCGAACCACCTCCCCCATCAAGACCGCCTGCACGCCAGACGTCCATCTAACCCACCCGACCGAGCTCACCCGTGCGCGTGCCCACCGCCCGCCCGCCGAATCAACACCACCCGCCGGAGCAACGCCTCCGGCGGTGCTTCGCTCGGCTCGCTGATCTCGACCCGTCGTCCGACCACTTGCACGAGCCGCACGCCGAGGTCCGTCTCGACGAAGCCCTTCGCACGGAGCAATCCCGCGCCTCCGAGATGCGCTTCGATCGCTTCCTCGGTGATCCCGCGCTCCGGGTTCCACTCGCTGGTCTCGAATTGCTCGTGGCTGTGCGGGCGCGCGGCCGGCGCTTCGCCGCGGCGATCGAGTTCGCCTGCGTCCGGCGGAAAGAGCAGATCCAGGTCGACGTCGCCTTGCACGGCGCGGACGAGGGGGGCCTCGGGCTCGATGTCCCGCAAGCGTGCCTCGATCGCTGGCCATTCGCTTTCCCGGACGAGATCGACCTTGTTCAGGACGAGGAGATCCGCCGACTGCACCTGATCCTCGAAGGTGCCCTCGAGGTCACGGCCCTCCGCGAGCTGATCTGCATTGACGACGACGACCGCCATGTCGTCCCCGATGAAGTCGCAGGCGGGCTCGCGCCAGAAGTTCAGCTGGGTGTCGTAGGGGAGGGCGACGCCGGAGGTCTCGATCACGAACCGGTCCGGGTGGATCTCGCGTTCGAGCTCGACCAGGGTCTCCAGCAGATCGTCGGAGAGCTCGCAGCAGACGCAGCCGCCTTCGAGTTCGACGTAGGACTGGCCGCCCTGGCCGAGGAGGGCGCGGTCGATGCCGAGTTCGCCGAGCTCGTTCGAGATCAGCGCCACCCGGATGCCACGCTCGGCGGCGTCCGCGAGCAGTCGCTGGACGAGGGTCGTCTTCCCGGAACCCAGGAATCCCGACAGCACGAGGGCGGGGATGCGCTTCTGCTCAGGTTCGGCCACGAACCATCCTCCGAGTCGAGGGCGACGCCGGCCCCGCGGCGCGCAAGAGTAACCGTTCGACGGCTCGGAGCGAAGGAGGAGGGGGCATTAGGGGCTATCGTTCGGCGCGTGGCGCGGAGTCGCGCGGCGCTCGTGGTCCGTGCCTGGAGGAGGATTGTCGTGTCGGATCGGGATTTCGATCTCTTCGTGATCGGAGCGGGCTCGGGGGGCGTGCGTGCATCGCGTTTCTCGGCGATGAAGGGCGCGCGGGTCGCGGTCGCGGAGGACCGCTACATGGGCGGCACCTGCGTGAACGTCGGCTGCGTGCCGAAGAAGCTCTTCGTCTACGCCTCGCACTTCCGGGACGAGATGCACGACGCGACCAACGGCTTCGGCTGGAGCGTCGACGGCGCCACCTTCGACTGGCCGACCCTGCGTGACAACAAGACGAAGGAGATCGAGCGGCTGAACGGGATCTACGACAACCTGCTGGGGAGCGCCGGCGTGACCTCGATCTGGGGCTTTGCTTCGATCGTCGACCCGCATACCGTCGAGGTCGCCGGCAAGCGCTACACGACCGAGAACATCCTGGTCGCGACCGGGGGCTGGCCGACGGTGCCGGAGATCCCGGGGCGCGAGCTCGCGGTGACGTCGAACGAGCTCTTCCACCTCGAGCAGCTCCCGAAGAAGTCGATCGTCGTCGGCGGTGGCTACATCGCGGTCGAGTTCGCGTGCATCTTCGATGGCCTCGGGGTCGACGTGACCCAGCTCTATCGCGGGCCGCTCTTCTTGCGCGGCTTCGACGACGACGTGCGCAGCCATCTCGCCGAGCAGATCAAGGGCCGCGGGGTCGACCTGCGCTTCGACACGAACGTGACGGCGATCGCCGAGAACGGCAGCGGCGTGACCGCGAAGCTCACGGATGGCTCGACCCTCGATGCGGACCTGATCCTCTTCGCGACCGGCCGCCACCCGAACGTCGAGAAGCTCGGCCTCGAGGAGGCGGGCGTCGAGCTCGCGAAGGACGGCTCGATCCGCGTCGACGAATACTCCCGGACGAACGTTCCGAGCATCTGGGCGATCGGCGACGTGACCAACCGGATCAATCTCACGCCGGTCGCGCTCCACGAGGGCGTCTGCTTGTCGGAGACGCTCTTCGGCGGCAATCCCCGGTCTCCGGACCACGAGAACGTGCCCGCGGCGGTCTTCTCTCAACCTCCCTGTGGCACCGTCGGGTCGACGGAAGCCGAGGCGCGCGAGCAGTACGGGGACGTCGACGTGTACGTCTCGACGTTCCGGGCGCTCAAGCACACGCTCACGGGGGGCGAAGAGAAGACCCTGATGAAGTTGATCGTCGACCCGGCCAGCGACAAGGTCGTCGGACTCCACATGGTGGGGCCCGAGGCGGGCGAGATCGTCCAGGGCTTCGCGGTTGCGATCAAGGCCGGCGCGACGAAGGCCGACTTCGATGCGACGATCGGGATCCACCCGACCTCGGCAGAAGAGTTCGTGACGATGCGGACGCCGGTCGGCGACTGAGGACACCTTTGCTCAGACGCGCCCGTCTCTCGTCCGCGATCCTGATCGCGCTCCTGGTCACCGTCGCGCCGTCCGTGCGCGCGGCCGACGACTACGATCCGCTCGAGGGCATGGACCCGGACGGCCGGATCCCGAAGGTCGACAAGGCGGCCCTCGTCGAGCACCCGGAACGCTGGCGCTATCTGCCGGAGAGCCGGATCCCGCCGGGCAACGTCTTCGACCGCTTCCTCGTCTCGTCCCTCGTCTTCCCGATCTTCTTCTTCAACTCGGACGTGGGCGCGGGCTTCGGCGCGGGTGTGACAGACATCGACTGGCGCAACCAGCGGCGTCGCGAGTTCCTCGGCGCCTTCGCGTCGTACTCGACCGAAGGGCAGCAGAGCTACAGCCTCGGCTGGAGACGCTGGCTCAAGCAGGTCGAGGTCCCGACCGGCGGTGTGCTGCAGGAGGAGCGGAGCTTCGTCCGCGTCTCGGGCGGCTACCGCAACACGCTCACGCGGCGCTTCTTCGGGATCGGCCCCGCGACCAACAAGCGCGACGAATCGAGCTACACCGATCGCACGGCCTGGTTCGACGCAGGCCTCTCGTATTCCCTCGACGACGCGCTGTCCGACTTCGTCGTGTCCGTCGGGATCTCCGGCGAGGGTCATTGGCTGAGCGGCGGCAACGTCGGCGGCGAGCCCGACACGGACAATGTCGTTGCCTTCGCGCCCCTCTTCCGGGACGCGGACGAGACCGGCCTCGGTTGGCTGAGCATCGGGCTCGTCTGGGACCAGCGAGACAGTGTCCGCAACGCCTACGAGGGGCACGCGATCGGCGGGTCGATTCAGGCGGCGCTCCTGCAGGACGACCTCGACGTCGGGGCGATCTACACGATCTTCGCGAACAAGGTGTTCAAGCTCCCGCCGCTCTTCCACGACGGCGGAGACCGGAACGAGGAACACCCGCCGACCGACAGCATCGGCTTCCATTTCCGAACGCAGCTGAGCTCTGGCGATCTGCCCTTCTACGCGCGTCCGACCCTCGGCGGGTCCGTGCTCCAGCGCGGCTTCATCGCCGGCCGCTGGCGTGACGATGCGAGCTGGACGACCGGCGCAGAATACCGCTTCTGGGTCATCCCGCGCGGCTTCACGGTCTACAAGAACATTCGCGTCGAGCGGATCGGCGGTGCCCTCTTCTACGAGGCCGGCGGCGTCGGCGAGGACGGGATCGCGCTCTTCGACTCGGGGGTGATCCACACCTACGGCTTCGGCGGTCGCGCCACGATCGAGCGCGCGGTGCTCTTCCGACTCGACCTCGGCTTCAGCGAAGACGGCATGAACCTCGCGGCGGGATTCGGGCTCACGTTCTGATCCCCGCGCCCTTCGCTAGCTTCGCCCGATGGATCGCGAAGGCCTGCTGAAGCTTCTCGACGCCTACGAAGGGCGGCACCCCGACGAGGTCACGACCCTCGATCGCATCCGTGACCTGCTCACGTCCCGCGAGCACGCGTTCCACCGCGACTGCTTCGAGCCTGGCCACATCACTTCGTCCGCCTGGATCGTGTCGGCGGAGAGCGGTGCCGCGCTCTTCACCCACCACCGAAAGCTCGAGCGCTGGCTGCAGCTCGGCGGACACGTCGACGGCGAGGCCGACGTGCTGGCGTCGGCGATGCGTGAGGCCGAGGAGGAGTCCGGCCTGGCCGGGTTCCGGGCCCTGCCGCTCGCGGGATCGCCGGTGATTCTCGATGTCGATGTCCATTCGATTCCGGCGCGGAAGGACGAGCCCGCCCACGAGCACCACGACATCCGTTTCCTGCTCGAAGTCTCGGAGGCCCAGCCCATCACGCGGCAGGAAGCCGAGTCGAAGGAGGTCCGCTGGTTCGCCCCGGCGGAGATCGAGACCCGCTTCGACGAGGAGAGTATTCTCCGCATGGCGCGCAAGGCCGCGGACTGGCGTTCTCGCTTGCCGGTCGGGCCATCCTGAGGCACGCTTTCCAAACGGCGTTCGAAACATCGGGTATGCACCCGATTGCGGAGTCCCGGGGGGTGGATCCACACTTCCCTTTTCGGGTTCCGACCTGCCCACCCCCCATTGCCACGCGAAGGCCCCCGTCCGGCCGATGCACTGCTCTGCTGGCTCTGAGAGCCTCTCGAGCCGCGAAAGTGCGCTGTGCATCGGTCACAGAGTGACGGCACGGTCTTTGCGACCATTGGTGATGGTAGAATCCACGCACCTGGAGGGGTCGGAGGTCGCACCCATGTGGCGCAGGCTCGCCGAAGACGACAGGTCCCGAAATCGCGCGCTCGCGCTACCGGCGGAAGCCGGCGGCTCGCCCCGCGACCTCGTCGTACTGGGCGCGCTCGGAGCCCTCGTCCTGGCGGTGACCCTGCTCGTCGCGGCCGCCCCGGCCGCCCCGGCCTCTGCGGAGCCGGCCAGTCCGAACCTCCACGGCGTCGACGATGATGTCGTCGCCGAGGCCCCGCTGCTCTCGCCGGATGGGCCCGAGAACCTCGACGAGCTGCTGATCCTGCCGCCGCCCGGGGCCGAGCCGACCGCCGCGGAGCGGACCGACGCGTTCCTCGCGGAGGCCGTCGCCCGCGGATCCGATCCGTTGCGCCCCTCGGCCTTCCGTAAGCGCAACATCGATCTGTTCCGCACCGAGCGCCCGGTCGAGATCGGCGAGCATGAGATGCTGCTCCGCCTGCGACTGCGGGCGAAGACCCGCGAGACGATGTCCGTGGAGCTTCGCTTCTAGCGACGCCGTCCGACTGCCGCGAGGGCGTGGCCAGTCGCCCGCCCCTTCGCGCGAGAGCGTACGGCTATGCTCCCGTCCCATGTCCGACCGCGTCGCCGACCTCCTCTCGTTCATCGATCGATCTCCCACGCCCTATCACGCCGTCGCCGAGAGTGCCTCACGCCTGGAGGCCGCCGGCTACGCGCGACTCGAGGAGGGCGATCCGTGGTCGCTGTCCGCGGGTGACCGATGTTATGTCGTCCGCGCCGGCGGTTCCCTCGCGGCGTTCGAGGTCGGCAGCGAGGCCCCGGCCGAGGCGGGCTTCCGCGTGGTCGGTGCCCATACCGACTCGCCGAACCTGCGCATCAAGCCCGAAGCCGACGTCCACGCCCACGGCTACCACCAGCTCGCGGTCGAGCCCTACGGCGGCGTCCTGCTTCACACGTGGCTGGATCGCGATCTCTCCGTCGCTGGGCGGGTGACGCTCGAGAGCGGCGACGGGACCGAGACGCGCCTCGTCGACTTCGCGCGGCCGCTCCTGCGCGTGCCGAACCTGGCGATCCACCTCTATCGGGAGATCAACTCCGAAGGGCTCAAGCTGAACGCCCAGCGGCACCTCGCGCCGCTCTTCGGGCTCGGCGACGACGGCGCCTTCGCCGATCTGTTGTGCGCGGAGATCGCGAAGGAGGGCGCGATGGTCGAGCGCGAGGACGTGCTCGCCTGGGACTTGATGGCCTACGACTGTCAACTTTCGACGGTCTCGGGCGCCGAAGGTGAGTTCATCCATGCGCCGCGCCTCGACAACCTCGCCTCGAGTCACGCCGGGCTCAGCGCGCTCACCGCGGCGGGAGAGCAGGGCGCGTCGCCGGCGACCCGCGTCGTCGTGCTCTACGACCACGAAGAGGTCGGTTCGCGCAGCACCCAGGGTGCCGGCGGGACCTTCCTCGAGGACACGCTCCGACGCGTCGCGAACGCGGCGGGCGGCGGCGCGGACGCGATGGAGCGCGCGGTCTCGCGCTCGTGGCTCGTGTCCGCGGACATGGCCCACGCGATCCACCCGAACTATGCCGATCGCCACGAGCCCGGCCACCGCCCGAAGATCGGCCAGGGCCCGGTCATCAAGACCAACTCGAACCAGGCCTACGCGACCGACGCCGAGAGCGCTGGCTTCTTCTCGTCGCTCTGCGGTCGGGTCGGCGTCACGCCGCAGAACTTCGTGACGCGGAGCGATCTCGGCTGCGGCTCGACGATCGGGCCGATCTCAGCGGCTCGCGTCGGCATCCGGACCGTCGACGTCGGCAACCCGATGTTGTCGATGCACTCGTGCCGCGAGATGGCGGGGAGCGGCGACGTCGGACCGATGATCGACGTGCTGGTGGAGCTCTTCCGGGGCGACTAACGCGGTCTCAGGTGCGTCGTCGGGACGTGCCCAGGGCGGTCAAGCCGATCCCGAGCAGCAGCGCCGTCGTCGGCTCCGGGACCACGTAAGCGAGCTCCTCGCTGCTGACGAAGATCTGCTTGTCGAATCCCGGCACCACGATCGATGCCCCGGTGTGATCGACGATCCCATCGTTGTAGACGGGGTCGACCCCGAGATCGATGATCGTCGTTCCGGCGCCGGTCACCTGGAAGACCAGCTCGTATTGGCGGTCGCCGCCTCCGATGACGCCGTCGAGGCCCGGGTCGATGGAGCCGTCGTTCGAGACGCCCCCTGCCGCGGTCGTGAGGCCCAGGAAGAACCGGACCTGCGGTCCCGCTGGATTGGCCGCCGATTCGACGAGGGTCGGTCCCACGCCGTTCCCGATTCCGCCGAGACAGCCGAGGGACACGGAGCAGATGGTCGAGAGGATCTCCGACGTCGCCGAGCCCGAGCTGAACGACACGACCGCTTGGTCGTAGTCCGTCGCCGACGCGGAGAGCCCGAGGATCGCCGTCTGCGCGACGTTCGAGATTCGCAGGCCGATCGTGATCGTCGAGCCGAAGCAGTCCACCCCGCAACCCGTCTGGTCGAGGCTCACGACGTCGAGCGAGAGCGCCTCGGCGTCTTGCGCGACCAGGGTTGCGAGCGGAAGGGAGAGCAGAAGAGCGAGGGCGGCGATCGGCGCGAGACGCATGGGTGCCTCCGGAGGAAGGGTGCGCCAGGGTAGCCTTCTCCCGGTTGTCGATGGGAAATCGTCTTCGGCCGTCATGCCGTGTCGGCGTAGTCAGGCCGCCAGGATCGCCCGGCCGATCACCTTGAGCTCGAGGATCGGCTTCACGCCCTCGAAGATCGGCAGCACCGTCGCGTCCACGACGTAGCGGCTGATCGGGTACTCCTCGGCATAACCCCAGCCGCCATGCATCAGCTGGCCCTGCTGGGTCGTCTTGACCGCGACGTCGCACGCGAGCAGCTTGGCCTGCGCGGCGAGCGGTCCGGCCGCGCGCTCGTCCTCGTCGAAGGCGCGCGCCGCGGCGTAGGAGATCGCTCGCGCGCCCGCCGTCTGCGCGGCCATGCTGCCGAGGGTCCACTGGGTGAGCTGGAACTCGGAGATCGGCTGGTCGAACTGCTTGCGGTCGACGACGTACTTGGCCGTCTCTTCGAGCGCTGCCTGCGCCAGGCCGGTTCCGCGTCCGGCGGTCTGGAGGCGGCCCGCCGCGAAGCCCGCCATCTGCAGGTAGAACCCGCGCCCCTCGCCGGCTTCTTCGCCGACGAGATGGTCGTTCGGGACGAACCAGTTCTCGAAGTTGAGCGTGTACGAGTGCATGCCGCGGTAGCCCGGCGTCGCATCGGCCTTGCCGACCAGGCGACCGCCCGAGGGCTGCGTGCATTCGAAGGCGTGCTCGCGGCTCGATTCCTTCGGCACGACGAAGAGCGAGAGGCCCTTCGCGCCCTTGCTCGCGTCGGGGTCGGTCCGGAGGAGGACCGCGAGCACGTTGGCGCGACCGGCGAAGGTGCACCAGGCCTTCGGCCCGTCGATGATCCAGCCCTCGACGCCGTCGACTTCACCCTTGGTGGCGCGGCACTTCACGCCGGCGACGTCCGAGCCGATGTCGGGCTCGGTCACCGAGATACCCGCCATGACCTCGCCGCTCGCGAGCTTCGGCAGCCAGTGCTGCTTCTGGGCTTCGGTGCCGCCGCCCATCAGCGCCTTGGTCAGGATCTCCGGCCGCGTGATGAGCGATCCGGCCGCGGCGAGGGACGCACGCGAGAGCTCCTCGGTCGTGAGGATCATCGCGAGGTTGCCCATCTCGACGCCGCCGTACTCCTCGGGGATCGAGAGCCCGAAGAAGCCGAGCTCCGCCATGTTCTGGATGAACTCTTCCGGGATCGTCGCGTCGGTGCGGTGGATGTGTTCGGCGTGGGGCATGACCTCGGCGGCGGCGAACTCGCGGACCTGGTCGCGCACCTGCTCGTGCATCTCGTCGAGGACCCAGTCGTTTCGACCCGCGGTCGCGGCGACCTCGGCGCCGATCTCGCGCAACAGGGCCTCGGCGGTCGTCGCACGAAGCGCTGCGCGGACGTCGGCGGGGAAGGCGCCTTCAATCGCCGCGTCGCCGATCCCGAGGTCGTCCGCGGCGAGAGACAGGCGGTCGCGCAGGTTCGTCATCAGCTCGCCGACCGCGGCGATCGCGGTCTTCTCGCGGATCGGGGTGACCTTGCCCTCGGCGGCCCAGGCGTCGAGCTCCGCCAGGGTCTCGTGGGCGGCGACGGCTTCCGTCGCCGCGTAGGCCACGCGCTCGGTCACGACCTGATGGTCGTCGATCTTCTTGCCGCCGTCGGTCAGGTTCTTGGCCGCGGCCACGGCCTCGGCCAGCAGCTTCGAGCCGGCTTCGAGGATCAGTCGGGCATCGTCGAGGGTGGCGGTCATCTTCGTTCGTCTCCTGTTGGCGTCGTGCGCCTGCGGGCGGGCCGCGGGGTCGCGCGCGGGCGGATATCCGGCGCCGGGCGCGGACGGCGCAGGTGGAGGTCGGCTCCCGAGGACGTGGATCGTGGCTGGGTCGGTTCGGCCCGGGCCGCGGCCGCTCGGCTCGCGGGTATGGGGCCGGGGCTTTGAATCGGGCCCGCGTGCATCGCGCCCGGGGGGCCGCGAAGCGCGCGGAACATAGCGCGCGGGGCGCGGGGTGGAGCGCGGCGCGACGGTCGGGCGCCCCGAACTCGCGGTCACGGTCCAGATCGGCAGATCGACGGCAGGCCCGGCCGCTATCCGATCACCACGCGGATCGCGTCGACCGTCGGCTCGGCCCCGAAGAGCAGGTCGAGCTTGCGGCCGGCGTCGCGCTCGCGCACCCAGCACACGCCTCCGGCCTCGGCGGCGAGCACGCGCGTCACCGCCGCATCCCACGGGTTGAGGTCACAGTCGAGCATCGCGTCCGCGGCCCCGGACAGCACGAGCAGGTGACCGAACGCGTCCGTATAGCCGCGCAGCTTGGGCACGACGCCCGCGAGCGAGTCGTACGCCTCGCGCAGGCCGGAGAGGTCGAAGCAGAAGAGATCGCCGTGACACACGAGTGCGTCGGCGAGCTCCGGGCCGTTCGAGACGTGAACCGGTGTGTCTCCGCGCCGGACGCCGCGTCCGCGCGCGCCCGCGATCCGGTCGTCGACGGAGGGCAGGTCGATGACGCCGACGACGGGTTCGCCGTCGACCACCAGCGCGACGAGGGTGGTGAAGAGCGGGATGCCACGCGAGAACGCAATCGTCCCGTCGATCGGGTCGATGATCCACTGACGTCGCGCGCCGGCCTCGCCGCTCGCTCCGAATTCCTCGCCGAGGATCGCGTCGTCGGGGAACGCCTCCGTGATCACGGCGCGAATCGCTCGCTCCGCTTCGCGGTCGGCTTCGGTCACGGGGGAGCCGTCGCCCTTCGTCTCGACGGCGACGTTCCGGAAGCGCGGCAGGATCTCTTCGCGCGCCCGATCGCAGGCGCGGCACGCGACTTCGAGGGCGGCGTCGAGGTCGGGAGCGTCGATCGCCGCCGCGCCGGTCTTCGCGAGCTCGAAGCCCGCGATGTCGCCGCCGGACGTCATGCCTTCGGCGCTCCCGCAGGCATCCGCGCGCCGGGGACGTCCATCGGTCGGCGAACGGTCTCGTAGCCGGCGTCCTCGGGGAGGACGATGAAGCGGTTTCCGTCCGCGTCCTTCTCGGTGCGCGGCAATACCGTCACCACGGGAGAGGCCGCCGCCGCGGCGAGCGCCTCGTCGACGGTCGAGCTCCGGCCGAGCTTCTTGATGTTCTCGAGGGTCGGGAAGATGATCGTGCGCTGGCCCGTCTTCTCGAGCTCGAGGGCGTTCGGGATCGTCGTCCAGAGCGAGTCGACGGATTCGCTGCCGTCGTGCACGGCGAGCTGGTCCGTCGGCGCGTCGACCAGGAAGAAGAACGTGTCGAAGCGCTTCGGCATGAACTCCGGCGTCACCCAGTGCGCGTAGAAGACGAGCTTGTCGAGGGCGAGCTCGAGGTCTTCGGCCTCGACGAACTCGAGCATCGTGCGTTCCCCCTGATGGAGAGGCTCGCGATGGCGCGCTTCGATCTCGACGAGGCGGTCGGGGCCGACGAGCGTGTCCTGGCCGCGCGGGCGCGCGAGCAGGACGCCGCACTCCTCGAAGGTCTCGCGGATGCCACCGATCCGGACGGCGAGCTGGTCCTCGGACAGGTCGTCCGGGCCGATACCCGAAGGCAGGCGACACCGCTCCCGAAGCGCCGCGGCGCCGTCGCTCTTCTCGGTCTTGCCGCCCGGGAAGACGAGGGCGCCTTCGGCGAAGTCGATCTGGTGGTGGCGCTCGACCATGAAGACCTCGAGGGCCTCCGCGCCGTCCCGCAGGAGCAGCATGGTCGAGGCCGGGACCGCCTCGACGGGCTGGCGGCGCTTCTTCTCGGTCGGGGCGTCGGACACGGGGGCTCCTCGTCGGCGAGGGCCGGAGCATAGCCGCCCGTCGCCGCGTCCCCGGGCGGGCGCTGCGCGTCAGTCGAGGGTCGCGAGGAGGCCGTCGTCCGAGAGGCCGCGCAGGCGCTCGAAGGGGTAGATCCCGGTGTTGTGGCCGTCGCTCCAATCGATCTGGATCGCGTAGCGGCCGACCTGCTGGATGCCCCGCGGCGCGACGTCCGACGGGACGCTGCCCGGGTCGAGGAGCGGCGCGCCGCTCCATTCGTCGACGCAGTTGGCACATCCGCAGGCCAGGCGCAGCGCGCGCACGTCGATCAGGCTCTCCGCCCCGTCGGCCCAGCCGATCGCGAGGGTGCGGGCGTCGTGCTGCTCGATCCGGGTCGGGACGTGGGCGTCGGCGGGAGGCATGGCCGGGAGAATAGGGAGTCGCGGAGTCCGCGCCGAGGCACGATTCAGCCGCTACCGTCCCGCGCCATGAGTGAATCGATCGCGATCCTGGGTGGTACGGGGGATCAGGGGCTCGGCCTCGCCCTCCGCTTCTGTCAAGCCGGCCGCAAGGTCATCATCGGCTCCCGCAAGGCCGAGCGTGCCGTGGAGGCGGCGGAGAACGTCCGCTCCCGGGTCGCCGACGCCGACGTCGAGGGCTTCGGGAACGAGGAGGCGACCGCGAAGGCCGACCTCGTCATCCTGTCCGTTCCCTTCGAGCACACCGCGAGCACGCTGAAGGGCATCAAGGAGTCGCTCCGCGAAGGACAGATCGTCGTCTCGATGGCCGTGCCCCTCGCGACGGCGATCGGGGACGGCGCGGTGCGCACCGTCGGCATCTGGCAGGGGTCGGCGGCCGAGATGGTGAAGTCCCTCGTGCCCAAGGGCGTCGACGTCGTGTCGGCCTTCCAGAACGTCTCGGCCCATCGTCTCCAGCATCTCGGCGAGCCCGTCGAGTGCGACGTCGTCGTGTCCGGTCCGAAGGCGGCGCGACAGAAGATCATGGACCTCTGTCCGCTCGTGGACGGGCTGCGCGCCCTCGACGGCGGTCCGCTCTCGAACGCGCGGATCATCGAGGACATCACGGCGCTGATCATCGGCCTGAACATCCGGCACAAGGCGCCCGACGGCCTCGGGATCCGGTTCACGGGCCTCCCCGAATAACATCGAGGGACGCCTCGAGCGTCCTCGATCACCCGGACTTCCTGGGCCTCGAGTTCCTCGCGGGCGCACCGCGGTGCGAGCAGACGAGGGCGTTCGACGAACGCCTCCACACGCGCCCACACGCCCTCGCTCGGGCGCGCGTGAGCGGCTCTGTCCGGTCGACCCGGGACCGCCTGGAGCCCCGCCGGGTCGCCCTTCTCGCTAGCGATCTCCGCGAAATCCCCGATCGGCTCGAAAAAGAAGCCTGGGGCCAGAAAACCCGTGCTGAATCAGTAGCTTACAAACATCGTTTGGCATTACTCTGATTCTCCTTCAGATCCGGGATGTTGCGCCTCGGGATTGAAGCCGTTCGGGAGTCACCGGAGTGCGTCACCTACTAGGTCTTGTGGTGGTCGCCCCGTAAGAGCGCAACATTTTGTGGAAATTCCGGTTGACGATCGTCAGTGATCCGGCATGATGACCTCCAACGGGGATGTGAGGTTCCTCCTGTAGCCTGGGGGGGTCGCAACTTGGTGGTTGCGGGGAGGAACACGAACTTCGATCTGGGGGGAAGCCAAGCCGGAACTGACCGGGACGGGAAGGGCGGAGAACGATTCCGTGTCGTTCGACGCCTGAAACGGTCCGGGTCCGGGTGCGCTCAGCGCGCCGGGAAGGGCCGGTGATGAGCGGAACGCCATGCAAGGTTCGGGGGGCGCCGGGATTCTTCTCGGCGCCCCACTCATCTAAGCCCCCGGAAAACAAGGGTTTCGGGCAATCGCGGCCATTCGGCAACGAATTCTCCGCGTGACATTGCCCAGGCGGCGCGGGATCCGGAGGGGATGCCGAGCCAGCGACCGTACAAAGCCGAGGACCGGTACTGGGATTCCGGGACTCGAGGCAGGTGGGATCAGGAATGAGCGAAGATCTGGAGACCGGCGAAGCGGGGACGACGGCCATGGACGTAGCTCAGACATCCGAGCCCAGACCGTCATCCGCCTCGAAAGGTGGAAAGAAATCGCAGAAGCGCTCTGCCACGGGCACGGGCCTGACCGTCGAGCGCTACTTCACGTTCCCCGACGTCGACCCCTTCGACACCGTCGAGTGGGAGCTCCGCTCCGCCACGATCGGCAACGAAAAGGGCGAGATCGTCTTCGAGCAGAACGACGTCGAGATCCCTGCGTCCTGGTCGCAGCTCGCGACCAACGTCGTCGTCTCCAAGTACTTCCGTGGTCACCTCGACACGCCCGAGCGAGAGACCTCCGTCCGGCAGCTGATCGGCCGCGTCGTCGGCAAGATCCGCGAGTGGGGCGAAGAGGGCGGTTACTTCGCGACGGAAGAGGACGCGCGCGCCTACGCCGACGAGCTGACCTACCTGCTCGTCCACCAGAAGATGGCCTTCAACAGCCCCGTCTGGTTCAACCTCGGCGTCGAGAACACGCCCCAGCAGGCGAGCGCCTGCTTCATCAACTCGGTCGACGACACGATGGAGTCGATCATGGATCTCGCGAAGACCGAGGCCATGCTCTTCAAGGGCGGCTCCGGCACGGGCAGCAACCTCTCGACGATCCGCTCCTCGAAGGAGCAGCTCGCCGGAGGTGGCACGGCCTCCGGTCCGGTCTCCTTCATGCGCGGCTTCGACTCCTTCGCGGGGGTCGTGAAGTCGGGCGGGAAGACCCGTCGCGCGGCCAAGATGGTGATCCTGAACGTCGATCACCCGGACGTGATGGAGTTCGTCAACTGCAAGGCGGACGAAGAGAAGAAGGCCTGGGCGCTGATCGAAGAGGGCTACGAGGGCGGCTTCAACGTCCCCGGCGGCGCCTACGACTCGGTCTTCTTCCAGAACGCCAATCACTCGGTGCGCGTGACCGACGAGTTCATGCAGTCGGCGGAGATCGGCGGCGCGTGGCAGACGAAGTCGGTGACGACGGGGGACGCGGTCGAGACCCTGCGCGCGGACTCGGTGCTGCGCGAGATGGCCGATGCTGCGCACGTCTGCGGCGATCCCGGCATCCAGTACGACTCGACGATCAACCGCTGGAACCCGGTGAAGAACTCGGGGCGCATCCACTCGAGCAACCCCTGCTCCGAGTACATGTTCCTCGACGACACGGCCTGCAACCTGGCGAGCCTGAACCTGATGACGTTCGTCGCGGCGGATACCGGCGCGTTCCAGGTGGAGGACTATCGTCGCGCGGCCGGGCTCACGATCCTCGGACAGGAGATCGTGGTCGACTTCGCCGACTACCCGACGCCGCAGATCGAGCGCAACAGTCACTTGTACCGGCCGCTCGGCCTGGGTTACGCCAATCTAGGCGCGCTCCTGATGGCCAACGGCCTCGCTTATGACAGCGACAATGGCCGCAATGTCTCCGCGGCGTTGACTTCGCTCATGTGCGGCGAGGCGTATCGGATGAGTGCCGAGATCGCCGAGGCGATGGGGCCATTCCCGCGCTACAAGGCGAACCGCAAGCCCTTCCTCGACGTGATCGAGATGCACCGCGACGCGGCCTACGCGGTCCCGCCGGCGGGCGTCCCGAAGGACCTGCTCAAGGCGTCGCGCCAGAGTTGGGACGATGCCCTCGAGCAGGGGACGGAGCACGGCTACAAGAACGGTCAGGTGACCGTCCTCGCGCCGACCGGCACGATCGCGTTCATGATGGACTGCGACACGACCGGCGTGGAGCCGGACATCGCGCTGGTCAAGTACAAGAAGCTCGTCGGCGGCGGCTTCCTCAAGATCGTGAACAACACGGTCCCGATGGCGCTCCGCAAGCTCGGCTATTCACAGGCGGAGATCGACGAGATCGTGGCGTACATCGACGATCGCGAGACGATCGAAGGGGCGCCCGGTCTGAAGGACGAACACCTGCCGGTCTTCGACTGTGCGTTCCGGGCCCAGAACGGCGTCCGCTCGATCCACTGGATGGGCCACATCCGGATGATGGGCGCGGTCCAGCCCTTCCTGTCGGGAGCGATCTCCAAGACGGTGAACATGCCCGAGGACGCCTCGGTCGAGGACATCATGGAGGCGTACACCGAGGGCTGGAAGCTCGGCCTGAAGGCGCTCGCGGTCTACCGCGACGGCAGCAAGCGGACGCAGCCGCTGAACGCCGGCCGGGACGCTTCACCGGCGGACCGGGCGACCGAAGAGGATGGCGCGAGCGTGGTCGAGCTCGATCAGTTCCGACCGCGACGGCGGAAGCTGCCGGACGAGCGCGTCGCCTCGACCCACAAATTCTCGATCGCAGGCCACGAGGGCTACCTCACGACCGGCCTCTACGAGGACGGTACGCCCGGCGAGATCTTCCTGAAGATGGCCAAGGAGGGCAGCACGGTCTCCGGCCTGATGGACACGATCGCGACGATGACGTCGATCTCGCTCCAGTACGGGGTCCCGCTCAAGGCGCTGGTCGACAAGTTCAGCCACACGCGCTTCGAGCCCTCGGGCTTCACGAACAACAAGGAGATCCCGATCGCCAAGTCCGTCATGGACTACGTCTTCCGGCATCTCGGCAACCGGTTCCTCGATACCGAGGTCGCGGTGGACGACGAGGGCGCGTCCCAGGACGAAGGCACGGCCGTGCCGATTTCCATCCAGCCGGCGGCGCCCATCCAGCCGGCGGCGCCGCCGCCGGTCGCGGTGGGCGCGGTCGCTGGCGGGTCCGGGGACGCGACGACCGCCGCGTCGGGGTCGCAGAGCCAGTCGAGCTTCGTGAACCAGGCGGACGCCCCGTCCTGCATGGATTGCGGGTCGATCATGATCCGCAACGGCGCCTGCTACAAATGCCCGAACTGCGGCAGCACCAGCGGCTGCTCCTGATGCGGCAGCACCAGCGGGTGTTCATAGCCCGCGACTGACACGGCGGGTTCGTCGGGCGCGAGATACTCTCCAGCCATGACGACCCGATCCGATCCTCCGAAGAGCCCCGGGCGTTCGCGCTCGGGGCTCTTGCGTTCTTCTCTCCTGATCACACTCTTCGCCGTCACGCTCGCGGGCGTGGGCTGCGTCTCGATCGACGTGCTCGGGGGTGGCGCTTCGGCGCCGCTCCAGCAGTCGGTGGTCGCGGGAAGCAGCGGCCCGAAAGTGCTGCTCCTCGAGATCGACGGGCTGATCACCGGCGCGGACGCCGCGCCGTCGTTCTTCGGTCTCGAAGAGACGAGCATGGTCGCCCGGGTGCGCGAGGTGCTCGACCAGGCGCGCCAGGACGACGACATCCAGGGCGTGCTGCTGCGGATCGACAGCCCGGGCGGGACGGCGACCGCGAGCGAGCAGGTCTACACCGAGATCCTCCGCTTCAAGAAAGAGCGAGGCGCGCCGGTCGTCGCGCAGCTGCTCACGACCGCGGCCTCCGGCGGCTACTACATCGCGATGGCCGCCGACGAGGTGCAGGCGCATCCGACGACCGTCGTCGGTTCGATCGGCGTGATCTTCACCAGCATGAACTTCGCCGGCCTGATGCAGAAGCTCGGGATCGAGGACCAGACGATCACCGGCGGCGAGTTCAAGGACATCGGCTCGCCCTTCCGTCCGCTGACGCCCGAGGAGCGGGGCCAGCTCCAGTCGATCGTCGACGACCTGCACGCGCGATTCCGCGACATCGTCGATCGCGGTCGGCCCGAGCTCACGGGCGAGCAGGTGGCGGCGCTGGCGAACGGACGCATCTACAGCGCACAGCAGGCGCTCGACAACGGCCTGGTCGACCGGGTGGGCGCGATGGCCGACGCGTTCGGTCTGCTCTCGGACCGGATGGGCGCACCGAAGATCCAGGTCGTCGCCTACCACCGGCCGAACACGGTGCGTCGCAACTTCTACATGTCGGCGCCCGCCGGCGTTCCTTCACTCGGCGGCGATGCGGCGATGGCGTCGATGCTCGAGCAGCTGCTCGGGCGCCCGGGCTTCCACTATCTATGGTGGCCGGGGCTCGGGGGCGTGCGCTGACGCCGGACGACGAGCGTCCGCCGGAGCGCTGCCATCGCCGGGGCGACTGGACGTCGGTCAACGTCCGCTACGTCAATCGCGTCACCTTGACCGCGATCGAGCCGTCGTTGTTCGAGTACATGCGCTTGAGATCGTTCGCGAAGGGGCAGAACTCGTCGCTCCTCCCGGGCGTATGGCGAACCGGTCCCTGTCCGATCGAGAAGATCTCCTCGTCGAGGTCGCCGATCGCGCCGATCAGGTGAAACCAGTTCGCGTCCGGATGGCGCCGGAAGGGTTCCATCGCCCGGATCGCCAGATCCTTGACCCAACGGATGTCGGGGTGGTCCCGATCCCAGCCGTCCGCATCACAATCGATCCCACCGTCGCGCCATGTCTGGTCCGCGACGACCTCGAATTCGTACTCGCGACCCCGCTCGAGCAGGACGCCCGTGCGGTTGTGGAACTGGTGCGCGAAGACGGGCACGGTGATCGACTTGTTCCTCTTCAGGGGTCGAAGCGATCGCATGCCGACTCGGATGTGATGACCCAGGTTCTCGAATTTCAGCTTCGAGAGATCGGGGTAGAGGATGTCGTGGGCGACGCCTTTCAGGCCGGGCGGTCGGTAATCGCTGTCGCCGTAGATGCGCTCGGCGACCGTGTGATGCAGGACGGGCCGCTTCCTGCGCGACGTCTTCCCATTCACCAGGACGCAGACCCCCCGGTCGTAGAGCGTGAACTCGGAGAGCGGCCACGGTCTCGACTGGGCGTGGCTCAGCCCGAAGGCGTTCGGCTCGATGGCGAGATCGTCGTACTCGATCTCGATGTCGTCCAGGTCCGTGCTGGCGTTCACCCGGTCGAACTGGACCTCACTCGGCGCGACCGTATCGATTCCGATCCCTCGACGTTGGATCTCGTCGATCATGAACCGAAGGGCGACGTCCGACAGGCCGTCCCGCCGATACCCGCCGCCGACGTCCGAGTGCGCGCCCGCGAACCAGATCTCGTCCACGCGATCTTCCGCGTTCATCAGCGTGGGCTGAAAGGCCTTGCGACGGTCGTCGATGCTGATCAAGTGGAGGGCTTCGCGGATGTTCGGGGCGATGAACTGGTCCTCGAAGATCACGTCGGATTCGGGCCGGTCGTCCGTGTCCAGGTCCGGCATGCCGATCGAGGCGACCGTGTCGAAGACGCCGAGGAACGACACCCTCAAGTCGTTCAGGTCGGGTTCATCGGTCAGCACCGAGCAGAATCGCCGAGCGATCGCCGCGCCACGGCTGAAGCCGAAGACCATGATCCGGTCGCCGTCCTCGTGGTGCGTTCGGAGGTCGCCGAGGGCTTCCTCGATGATTCGGCCGACGTCGGTCAAGGCCAATCCCGCGTTGAAGATTCGCTTCGTCTTGCTTCCGTAGGTCCCGACGCCCGAGTAGTAGAGGCTCAGCTGCTCGAACTCGGGAGATCTCCCGTCCGCGAGATCACCGCCGAAGAGCAGGTGCAGCTTCAGGACGTTGCTGATGCTGCTGTCCTCCAGGCCGCCGGTGCGCGTTTCGTCCTGCGCAGCGTCGGCCGGCTCGTTGCTCGTGCCGTCGAAACAGAAGATCAGATTCTTCCCCATGATTCCTCCCGCTGATCGTGACCGGTGAATACGAATAGCAGCCTGGAAATCATGTTCCCCGTGGCCTGGCACGCCCGGAGTCGTTCGCGCGTCAGCCGAGCGCCATCCCCCTCACGAACATCGCGGACTGGTCGCCGATGTAGACGAGCTCGCCCTCCTGGCGGAACTCGAACGTGTACCGGAGCACGATCCGCGTCGGACCGACCCGCTTGCGCGTCTCGGTCGAGACGAGCTCGATCGGCGGGCCGAGTCGCGCGAGGCGTTTGAAGTCGGCGCGGTGGATCCGGTTGCCGAAGCCCGCCCAGCCCGCGTCCCAGCGCACGCCGTGGAAGAGCCAGGCGTGCAAGCAGCCGAGCGCACCGGTCACCATCACCAGCTCCGCGCCGGAGACGTGGCCCGGGTGATGCTCGCTCGTGCGCTGGGTCTCGGCGAAGGGAAGAGGGCGTCCCTTCGTCTCGAGGACCGCTTCGATTCGGCCCGCTTCGGCATCGACCGAGGTGATCTCGTCGACCAGGACCGCGGGCTCGCGGTACAGGAAGGTGTCGAGGAAGGTCTGCAGATCGCGCGGGTCGACGACGTCCGCGCTCCGGCGAGCGAGAGGAGAAAGCGTGGTCTCGGACATGGATTTATTCTTCCATCCGCGCTTTTCGATCGCCATCGGGGCCGGGCATTCCATGAACGAATCCAGCTACTTGAGAGCCTCTCGGAGATGATCCGAGGGATCGACCCGTTGGCCGTTTTTGACTCTTGAGGATGTATCTATAAGATATAAATACGCTCTCGAAGGAGAACCCCTATGCCCAGCCGTCTCTCGGTCGCCCTCGTCCTCCCGTTTCTCTGGCTCTTCGTGGCCTGTCACGCCGACACGCTAGTCGCGCCCCTCGCGATCCGCACCGCCGCGGAGAAGTCCCCCGAGCCCACCGGCTCCGAGCTCGCGCGTCATGCGTCGAAGACGTTTCGTGAGGCGCTCTACGACGCGCGTTATGCGGACCTGCCGGAGGCCCGTCGACTGCTGACGGCCGCCTACCTCGAGAACCCCGCGGATCCGGAGATCGCGCTGCTCCTCGCGCACTCGCACCTCTGGACGTTGAGCGAGCGCAGCCGCGTCGGTGACGCCCGGGAACCGGGCATCACGGATTTCGCCATCCTCGCCGAACACTACTTCGGCGAGGCCGCGAAGCTCGCGCCCGAGGACGACCGGATCGCGGGCTGGCACGGCGGCGTCCGCCTCGCGCTCGGTGACATCCACGCCGACGAGCGCACGACCCGGACCGGCTATTTCCAGCTGCGCGAGTCCGTCCGCCGCTATCCGGAGTTCAACGGTTTCAGCGCCGCCTTCCCGTTGTCCTCGCAGCCGCGCGACAGCGACCGCTTCGCCGAGGCCGTCGATCTCATGTGGCTGAACCTTGAGGAGTGCGGGGGCGACGACTTCGACCGCGCGAGCTTCGACTATGCCCCGGTCATGGATGCAGCGACGACGACCGGGCGCAAGCGCGTGTGCTGGAACACCGAGACGGTGCCCCACAACTTCGAGGGCTTCTTCCTCTTCATGGGCGATCTGCTGACGAAGGCGGGCGACGTGGAGAACGCCGAGCGGGCGTACCGGGCGGCCAGGCTCACCCCGGAGTTCCGCGACTGGCGATTCGCTCCGATTCTGGAAGCCCGACTGGCGAACCTCGACGCGCGCGCCGCGGCGTTCGCCCGTGCCGAGCATCCCGGTGAGGAGCCGGAGATGATGTTCGGATCGGACTATGCTTGCACCGGTTGCCACGCCCGCTGACGCCCGGGGCGGGGCACCTCGAGGAGCACCCCCCAACGTGGCCCGTACCCCGAATCGAACGCGACAAGCGCTGCTCGGCTTCCTGTCCTGGGGGCCCCAGACCGGCTACGGCCTGCGCAAGGTGATCGACGGCTCCGTCTCGAATTTCTGGACCGAGAGCTACGGCCGGATCTATCCCATGCTGAAGGAGCTCGAAGAGGAGGGCCTCGCCACCTCCGTCGAGCGCCAGACCCCGGGCGGTCGGCCGACCAAGACCTACTCGATCACCGAGCGCGGCCGCGCCGAGCTCGCCTCCTGGCTGGACGACGAGCCCGCGCCCCCGAGTCGCCGAAACGAGATGCTGCTGAAGCTCTTCTTCACGGCGCGCGCGGAGGGCGACTCGCACCGCGCGATGATCGAGAACTTCCGGGCGGAGAAGCTCGAGGACCTCGAGCGTTATGCGGAGACCCGCAAGGAGCTCGAGGGGGCCGCCACGCCGCCGCCGGACATGAAGTACTGGATGATGACCCTGCGCTACGGCGAGCTCGAGGCCGAGACCCACGTGAAGTGGGCGGACGAGGTCCTGAAGGAGCTCGAGTCGGAGCACTGAGCGCGTGGCGCGCCGTCAGTCGCCATCGCCCGTGGCGTCGAGATCGATGCGCAGGATGCGGTCGCCCCTGAACGAGCCGACGAAGAGCTCGCGGCCGACCTGCAGCCCGACCGTTCCCGCGCCCATCGGTCGCCCGTCGCTCTCGTAGATCGGCCCGAGATTGGTCATCGTCTCGGGATCGACTGCGACGATCGCGAAGGGGATGCCGCAGGCGCCGCGCTCCATCGCCTCGCAGGCCACGAAGTCGTCGGGCTCGAGTCCACGGAGGGACGCGATCAGGAGTTGCCCGTCCGGGCTCCAGGTGACGTTGTCGGGCATGTCGACCGCCGCACGGCCGACCTCGCGGCCCGTCGAGACCTCGATCTTGCGGATGCTGCTCTCCATCGTCGCGTTCATGTAGACGAAGCGGCCGTCGGGCGAGGCGACGATCCCGTTGGGCATCGCGCCCACGGTGCCGCCGACCGTCGACCAACCGGCGTCCGGGATCCAGCGATAGGCCTGGCCCGAGGGCTCGGTCGAGAACTCGGCGACGAGGCCCTCTTCGAGGGAGACCATCTTCGTCGTGAAGAAGCTGCCGTCGGGTCGCGCCGCGACTTCGTTGAGCGAGGCATCCGGCGGCGCGGCGACACAGCCGCGCCAGGCCACGTGCCACTTCGTTCCGCCGCCGAGGACCTCGAAGAACTCGATCGCTTCGCGGCTCCCGTGCTGCACGACGAGCAGGGCGAGCCGGCCGTCTTCGCGGCGCACGAGGTCGATTCCGTGGGCGTTGAAGCCGACGCCAGGCGGCTCGCTGCAGGCCGGGTCGCCCCAGCCCGGCTCGGCGACCGCGGGTCGCTCGCCACCGCGGAAGACCGTCGTCGGCTCTTCGCTTGCGAGGTCGAACACGACCAGTCCGCCCGCGTTGCCCGGCCCGGCGTTGCCGTAGAGCCCGATCAGGAGCGCGTCGTTGCCGGGGAGGGGCACGATGTCCTCGGGGTTCTGGAACTTGCAGATCGGGCGGGCGGGGCCCTCGGGCACGCAGTCGAGGACCGGCGGGCCGGCCAGCGCCGCGGCCGGAACGAGCGCCGCGGCCGGAACGAATGCCGCGACGGCGAGGACGCCGATCGCGCCACGAGCGGCAGTCGAGAACAGGGTCAAGAGTCGGAGCGGGGCGCACGTCACGTCGATTCCTCCAGCGGGTCGTCAACGTGTAGTGCAGTCGCGCGGGGGCGGGAAGCGGGGATTCCGCGGCGCCTCGCGCGAGACTCGAAGTCGGCCCCGCGAGCCAGCGCCTCGCTACGTTGTCCCGCGATCCAGCGCATCCCGAGGAGCGACATGTCGAGCGTCGACGCACTCACCGCCGAGCACGTGCTCGGTCCCGACGAATTCGCCGACCACGGCTATCCCCACGCCGCCTGGAAGACGCTCCGGGAAGAGGCGCCCCTCCGCTACTTCGACATGGGCCCGCGACCGGGCTTCTGGGCCGTCGTCCGCCGCGCCGACATCGTCTGGCTCTCGAAGCAACCGGAGCGCTTCCTGAACGCGCCCCGGGTCGCCGTCTTCGCAGACAGCCCGCCGCCCGATCCGGGCCGTCCGAACCGCGAGCTGCTTCGTCATCTGCTGAACATGGACCCGCCGGACCACGCCGAGTACCGCAACCTCGCGAGCGCCTGGTTCACGCCGCGCGCGATCAGCCGGCGCCGCCCCGAGATCGAGCGGATCGCGGAGGACCTGGTCGACGAGATCGCGGGTCGCGACGAGATCGACTTCGTCGAGGACTTCACGGCGCCGCTCACGCTCTCGGTCCTGGCGGACATGTTGGGCGTCCCGCGCAAGGACTGGCGGAAGATGTTCGAATGGACCAACCAGATCGCCGGGTCGAGTGATCCCGAGTATCAGGTGAGCGGCGGCGACTCGGGGCAACAGATGCGCGAGACCCTCGCGGACGTGAACGCGTACTTTTCGGAAATGGCCACCGAACGCCGCGCGAATCCGGGCGACGACATGGTGAGCGTCCTCGCGAACGCCGATTTCCGCGGCGGCGAGGTTCCGCCTCTCGAGCTCCTCTCGTATTTCGCGCTGCTGCTGGTCGCCGGCAACGAGACGACCCGCAACGCGGCGAGCGGCGGGATGCTCGCCTTGATCGAGAACCCCGGCGAGCTCGAGAAGCTCGCGGCCGATCTCTCGCTCGTGCCGAAGGCCACGGAGGAGATCGTCCGCTGGACCTCGCCGGTGATCCAGTTCTGCCGGACGCCGGTCGAGGACTTCGAGATGCACGGGCAGAAGATCCGCGCCATGGAGTCGCTCTGTCTGCTCTATCCGTCGGCCAACCGCGACACCGAGGTCTTCGACGACCCGGACACCTTCCGCGTCGACCGCGCGCCGAACCCGCACATCGGCTTCGGGATCGGCGAGCATTTCTGCCTCGGCGCGAACCTGGCCCGGCTCGAGATTCGCATCGCCCTCGAGAAACTCGTCCCGCGCATCCAGTCGGTCGAGCTCGCCGGCGACATGGAGCGCATGCGCTCGAGCTTCCTCGGTGGCGTGAAGCGGATGCCGGTCCGGCTACGGCTCGCGTAGCCAGCCGGGCGGCACGCCTGCGCGGCGAGCCTCCTCGAGGAACGCCTCCAGTCGCCGCTGCTCACGAGCGAGCTTGGCCTGCTCGGTGGCGAGCGCCTCGGCCTTCTCCCGCTGGGCATCGCGCAAGGCCTTGTTGCGCTCCCAACGCGCGCGCGAACGATCTCTCCTCGCACGGCGCGAATACTCGACGCCGCCGGGCGCGGCGGATCGCGCCTCGATCTTCGCCACCCGCTGCTCGTGACGCGCGACGGCATCGCGCCGCACGGCGTGGCGTTGGCGCCATTCGGCCTCGGTGCGGCCGCCGGGGCCGGTCGCGGCCGACTCTTCCACCGTTCCGGAAGCGGCTTCGGTCGTGATGTCGATCTCGTCCGCCGATGCTTCGCGCGCCGCTGGAGGCGGCGCCACCGGATCGGACCGCGTCATGCGTTTTCCACCCTCGTCCCAACGCGCCTTCGCGGCGCTCCGCTCGGCCGGCGGCACGTCTTGCAGCGACTGCGTGAAGTGCTCGCGCCCCTCGGCGTCGACCCAGCGATAGATCTGCGCGTTCGCGGAGAGCGGCCCCAGCGCGACGAGGATCGCGATCGCGGCAGCGAAGAGGGGCGACAGATGCGTGGGCATCGCGGAGTCCCGGGTCGAGGGGGAGGCTTCGACCGAGAAGATCGGAGCGCCGCGGATCGCCCTTGAGTCGCGCGGAGGGCTATTCGTGCGAGAACGGCTCGACCCGCTCCGCGAAGCGCCCGCCGTCGATCGCCTCCGCCAGCTCTTCCGCCAGCACCCGGCACCTTTCGATCAGCCGTACCAACGCTCGACGCGTTCCTCGGGCGCGAAGTCCAGGAAGTCGTCGCGGTCGGGGACCTTGCCGCCCGGGAGCGCCGCCACGAAGGCGTTACTCGGGGCGATCATCACCACGTCGTCGAGGGCCGCCGCGGTCGGTCGTCGCTTCTTCCAGGGCTTGTCGAACCACCCGGGCGTGATCTTGTCGAAGAAGTGGGGATAGAGGACGAGCCGGTCGTCCCGCTCGAACTCGAAGTCGAAGTGGTAGTCGACGATGCCACCGTCGAAGAGGGTGCCCGGCACGCCGGGGACGTCGCGGACGCCTTCCATTACGAAGGGGATCGACCCGCTCGACAGGATCGCGCGGCCCATGCGCTCGGGGGTGAGCGACTCGCGGGCGGTCGGGAGGTCGCGCCAGTCGAGGCCGGCGCCCTCGGTCTGGAACACGACGCGTTCGACGTGGCGTGCGAGGCGCCTGCGCGACAGGGCATTGGCGGCGGCGGCCCGGGCGACCTGGAGCTGGAACGCGAGCCCGCGATCGCGGCCGCGGTCACGAACGAGCCTGGCCGCGACGATGCTCGTGCGCACACGCGGGTGCTCGCAGATCTCCTCGGCGCCGACGTCGCCGAGCAGGTGCGCGAGCACGTTTTCGCTCTCGCGGGTGATCGCCTCCGGGCTCGGCAGACCGCGGCGGTCGAGGTCTTCCTCGGCGTAGGCCTGCTCGACGTAGGCGGGCTCGAAGCAGGCGAGGGCGACGTGGGGGTCGTTCTGCGCATAACACGCGTGGCGGAAGCTGCCGATCGACGAGCCGAGGGTCTCGAGGGGCGTCGAGCGTGCGAGCACGAGCCGATCGATCAGGACCGTGTCGAGGTGGCGCAACACGAGCCACTTCGGTCCGCCCGAGGCGCCTACGAGGGTGCCGAAGAGGTCCGGGTGGAAGCCTTCTTCGCGCAGGCGATCGGCGGCGCGGGCGCCGGCACGGATGATGAGGTTGCGTTCGCTCATGGCGGGACCCGTAGGGTGAATGAGAAAGGGCCGGAGCGCACGGCTCCGGCCCTTCATTTCGCGTGCGGAAAGCTGGACTACATCTTGGTGTAGTCGGGACCCTCACCGCCCTGCGGCGTCGTCCAGGTGATGATCTGGTACGGATCCGCGATGTCGCAGGTCTTGCAGTGGACGCAGTTCTCGTGGTGGATGAAGAGCTCCTTCGTCCCCGGGTTCGAAGCCGAGTCCACCATCTCGTAGACCGCGGCCGGACAGAACTTCTCGCACGGATTCCCGTAGTCACGGGCGCAATCCGTGGAGCACACGTTCGTGTCCGCGACCTTCAGATGCGGCTGCTGGTCCGCTTCGTGGGCGGTGCCCGAGAAGCCGACAAGGTGCTCCTTCGAGAAGGTCAGGACGCCGTCCGGCTCGAAGGGCTCGGGCTCGCGCACCTTCTTTGGGAGCTCCCAGAGCTTCTTGATCGCGCGATGCGGCGCGTGGGTCTCGAGCCCGTCGATCAGGCCGCGGCCCTTGGTCGGCACCATGAGCGGGATGTTCAGCATGCCGAAGAGGGGCGAGATTTCGTTGCTGCCCGAGAAGTTGCGGGCCTCGTAGTGCTCCTGGTACGCCCAGCTGTTGCGGAAGCGCTCGGCGTAGTTGCCGAGGGTCTTGGACGAGTAGTCGGCCGCCTTCATTCCGTCGACGATCGTCTCCGCCGCCATCATGCCCGACTTGATCGCCGTGTGGATGCCCGCGAGCTTCATGATGTTGAGCATGCCCGCGGAGTCACCCACGAGCATCGCGCCGTTGCAGTAGAGCTTCGGGATCGCGTTCAGGCCGCCGGCCGGGACGCACTTCGCGCCGTAGCGGATGAGCTCGGCGCCATCGAGCAGGTCGCGCATGAACGGAGAATCCCGCTTGAACTCCTGCGCTTTTCGGTGCGGGTCGTTGTTCGGGTTTTCCGACGCGAGGGGCGTCACGAACCCGTAACTCACGAGGTTGTCGCCCATGTCGTAGAGCCACATGCCGTGGATCTCGCCCAGGAAGTCCGGGAACATCGAGCCGTGGATCACGCGGCCGGGCTTGTGCTTCTCCGGCTTGACGCGCCAGATCTCCTTGATGCCCGTCTCGAAGGTCTGCTCGCACTTGCCGTGCATGTCGAAGCGGTCGAGGAGCTGCTTCGTGCAGGAGCCGCGGACGCCTTCGCCGAAGACCGTCACGCCGGCCAGGATGTCCATGCCGGGCTGGTAGTTCGCCTTCGGCTTGCCGTCCTTGTCGACGCCCATGTCGCCGGTGCGGATCCCAACCACGCGATCGCCCTCGATGAGGACCTCGTCCGCGGCGAAGCCGGGGTAGATCTCGATGCCCTTCTCCTCGCACTTCTCGGCAAGGAACTTCACGACGTCCGACAGGGAGACGACGTGGTAGCCCTTCTTCTGGAAGAAGGGCGGCGTCACGAACGACGGCAGCTTGATTGTGAAGTTCCGGAAGAACTGCCAGAAGTAGGCCTTGTCGCAGGTCTGCTCGATCGGGAAGCCCTGCGCCTTGTAGTCGGGCATCAGCTCCTCGATGCCCTTCGGGTTCATGACTCCCCCCGAGAGCTGGTGGTCGCCGATGCCCGCGGCCTTCTCGATCACCAGGATCACCGGCGGCTCGAGGGGCTCTTCGCCCGTCTTCTCACAGCGCGCGTTGTGCTCTTCGACCTCGTTCATCAGGTGATAGGCGGACGACAGGGTCGCGGGACCCGCGCCGACGAAGAGGACGTCGACCTCCATGCTTTCGCGTTCGGGCTCGGACATCGCTGGTTTTCCTTTCTCGGAGTCGGACTTGCCGGCGTCGCGGGAGGCGGCGGGGGTCGTGAGGGG
>Ga0209992_10000086_pt1 | contig 138867 bp, 113 predicted proteins | sample 2SBtaG_2_FD_182564 | JGI IMG/M metagenome (GOLD analysis project Ga0209992, IMG submission 182564) | Deep subsurface microbial communities from Kolumbo volcano to uncover new lineages of life (NeLLi) - 2SBTROV12_ACTIVE470 metaG (SPAdes)... | ecosystem: Environmental > Aquatic > Marine >... | reverse complement strand
AGTGCCTTCCAACACACCAGTGCCTTCCAACACACCAGTGCCTTCCAACACACCAGTGCCTTCCAACACACCAGTGCCTTCCAACACACCAGTGCCTTCGACGACCCAGGTCGGCGGTCCGGTGGCCAACCGGCTGCCCCCAACGCCGCTCGGCGCAATCCCTCTCGCCGATCTCAGCGGTGCTTTCACTGCGACACAGCTGGCGTCGATGGGCATGGTCGGCTCGTCTGCTGATCTGACGGATTTCGGATTCGTCGAAGCGGCCGGAACGGCCTGGCAGGAGGGTTCTGAGGGGGTGTTCGTCCTCGTCCTCCGCTACTCCTCGGCCGAGGCGGCTGCGGCCGAGTTCGACGTCTATCACGGCGCCGCGGTTGCCCTGGGTGCGGCGGGGAGCGCTCGCTATGGTCCAGGTGATTTCGGTGGGCCGACCGACCGTGGCGTCGGAACGACCCAGTACAGGGTGGTGCTCCTCTCCGGAACCGACCACATCCTCGTGGAGACATGGGGCGAACCCACCGCGGTCATCACTCGTGCCGAGGCACTCCTGTCCACCAGGTGAACGCGCTCGAGGTGACGCTGGGCGTGCCATGGCAGTCCGCAGCGAAGCTGCGGCAGGTAGGAGTCCGCAGCGAAGCCGTGGCCAACAACAGTCCGCAGAGGAGCCGAGCGCAGCGAGCGACGAGTGCGGCGACAAAACTGTCCCACCCTCTCGTCATGGTTGCAGGCGATGTCGGTCACCTCGATCTCCAGCGCCCCGTCCGTGAGGTTCGCCGTCACGGCGCGCGCCGTCGCCGATGGGGCGCGGGAGCTCGGTCTGGTCGTACCGGCGTTTCGATCGCCGCCGCGTTTGCCGGGTGTGTCGCGCACGATCGTTCGCAAACCGGGTGGTGTGGTCGTGTCGGTTCTGGCGAAGGGGCGCCCATTCGGCGTGTTGGTCGGGGATCTGGTCGAGGGCGTTGTGGTCGCCAACGGGCTGGCGGGCGCGGCTGCGGGCGAGGTGCGGGACGAATTGTGGCGGCGTGCCGAGCAGCACGGCGAGATCGGTGTGGCGGACGCGGCGTGAGGGCGTAGCCTCTGTGGGCCATGAGCACGGTGTCTGAGGGACGCACTCGCGCGGGTGATTGGCAGCTGCGCCGTTCATGGCGGGCCGAGGAGCCGTGGGCCCGCGTTCTTCTCCTCCACGGCCTCAACGAGCACAGTGGGCGCTACGAGCACGTCGGCGCTGCCCTCGCAGCAGCCGGGATCGACGTTCGGGCCCACGATCATCGGGGCCATGGGCGGACGTGGGGGCGGCGGTCGTACCTCGGTGACTTCACCGAGTTTCTCGACGACGTCGAGGATCACGTCGCCGAGATCCGCGCAGAGGATGCAGCGGATGGGGTGCCGCTGGCGATCCTCGGTCACTCGATGGGCGGGCTGATCGCCCACGCGTATTGCGTGTCGGGTCGGCCAGCACCAGACCTGTTGGTGACCAGTGGTGCCGCTCTGGAGGCAAACGGCGTGCCGGGCTGGCAACGGCGCCTCGCCGGCGTTCTCGCTCGGGTGGCACCACGCCTGCGGGTCGGCGGAAAGATCGATGGGGCGATCCTCTCCCGGGATCCCGAGGTGGGTCGGGCCTACCACGAGGATCCCCTCGTGCCGACCGGTGTCACCGCGGCGCTCGGCCAAGCGATGCTCGACGGGATGGACTTCCACCGGGAGCGAGCGGCGACCCTCGGCGTTCCGACTCTCGTGCTCCACGGCGGAGCCGACGAGCTCGTGAAGCCCGAAGCGACGGAGTCGCTGACCGAGCTCGGCAGCGTCGAGCGGCACGTGTTGCCGGACATGCGCCACGAGATCTTCAACGAGTTGGGACACGAGGACGTGATCGACCGGGTCGTGGCCTGGCTTCGTGTCCAGGTCCGGCCCTTAGGCTGATCCACGTGGCCCGGGTGGCGGAACTGGCAGACGCAGAGGGCTTAAACCCCTCGGGTCCCGTAGGGATCGTGCGGGTTCGAAACCCGCCCCGGGCACTGTGACCAGGTGTTTTGCCGACGTCCCACTTGCGCACGACCCACCAAGACGTCGAACAGTCGCGTACATAGTCGCGAGAACGCGACTACATGGTCAGGGGAGCCGGTGAGGGGAAGCGTCGAACGGTATGGGCGAGGGTGGCTGGATCGTGAGGCTGCCGATGCGGTCGCGTCGCTGCTGGACTATGACGACGCTTCCTCGGAGGCGGGCACAGAGAGCATCTGATCGAGCACGGCGGCGGCGATCACGATGCGTCGTCGGAAGCGCAGGTAGGGGATCTCGCCGGTGCGGATGCATTCGTAGGCGGTGGAGCGGGAGATGCCGAGAGCTCGGTCGCTCCCCGGACAGGGGAGCGCGGCGTTCTTGGACGCCGATGGCACCTCCCCTCGAGGCAGGTCCGGCAGGACCTGCAGTTGTGTCTCCACGTTTTCCTCGGTTGCGGGAGATGGGAGTGAGAACGCTGTGCGGGGTCTGCTGCCTGTCGCCCGCAAGCGCTGATTGGAGGTCGCTGGGTGGGCGCATTCGGAAGCTTCGAGGCTTCGGCAACATTTGGGCGAGCGGGCGGTGGATCTTTCTGCGGGCGTCGTGGCCGACTGACAGCGACGGATTCGAGTGTGCGTGGTTGACCCGCATGAGTGGCGTACTGGTCGGACTCGATGACCGTCAACCACGAACGATATGGGTGCCCGCCGCGGGCCGAGGTTGCCCTGTCAGGCGTTGCTCTCGAGCGGGTGTGCTGGCTACGTCGCACGCTTGTGGATCCGTGGCGCTTCGACGTGTGGCGTCCCCAGCCATGTCGTCAGACCGTAACGATCTCTATGAGGTCATCGAGGCCCGCGAGGTCTACGGCGTTGCGGGTGTATACGCGTGCATCGTGAGCGTGCGCTGTTGCAGCAATCAACAGGTCGAAGACGCGCGAGCGCGGTTGGCGTCCGACACGGACCACTGCAGCAGCGAGTCGCCCGTAGCTCGCGGCGACCTGGTCGTCGATGGGCAGCGAATCGAAGCTCCGTTGCAGCATTGTCAGCCTTCTCAGGCGTTGCGCTCGGGTTGCGTCGTCAGCGGTCACCATGACACCGAAGTGAAGCTCTGCGATTGAGGCGGAGCTGATGGCCAGTTCGCCGTCGAGAATGGGAACGTCTGTCGCGATCAGCACGCTGGTGTCGAGCAGCGCCTTCACGCGTCGTCCCAGGGGCTCGTGATCGATTGATCAACGAGTTCCTGGTCGCTTTCCCAGCTCGTGTCGGGTGGCCCTTGGAACAGTTCAGCAATGGCGTCCCAGGTCTGCCAACGCTTCGGCGTCACCGGAACAATGCGAGCAGCGAGTCGCCCAGCGACCGTGATGTCGATCTGCTCGCCAGTCTCGACACGTCGGATCAGTTCGGATGCATCTTGACGGAGTTCACGAAGACCAACGGTATCCATGTATCAAAGTGTAGCACAAGTGCTACCAGATTCCAGCCGGCGCACGTTCAGGAGCACGCAACCGAGCGCGGACGTGCCGTACTGGGCGGGCTGTGAGGGACTGGCCCCGTTGGCGATATTCGGTTGCTCGAGGACCCAGTGGCTGCGAACGTGCTGTGGTGATCGAAGTGGTGTTGCTCGACTTCTACGGAACCGTTGTGCATGAAGACGATGTCGTGATCGACCAGATCTGCGAGACGATCAGCCGATCTGAGTCCGAAGCGCCACCGCCGGGAGAAGTTGGCCGCTTCTGGTGGAGAGTCTTCTCCGATGCCTTCGAGCAGAGTCACGGGATTGGTTTGCGGACACAACGAGAAATCGAGCTCGAATCCCTCGAGCGCACACTTGAACATTTTTCAGCGGATTGCGACGCACAGGAGCTGAGCGGACCGTTGTTCGACTACTGGGAACGACCACCGATCTTCGCCGATGCGCTGGCCTTCCTGGCATCGATCGATCGCCCGGTCGTCGTGGTGTCGAACATCGACCGCCGCGATATCGAGCAGGCCATCGAGCACCATCAGTTGATCTTCGACGATGTGCTCACGAGTGAGGATGTCCGGTCGTACAAGCCTCGCCCCGAGCTATTCACAGCAGCGCTCGATTCCGCCGGCGTGTCTGCCGAACATGCACTGCATGTCGGTGACTCGTTGACCAGCGATGTCGCTGGGGCGGCGAAACTTGGAATCCCGGTCGCATGGGTGAACCGAAAGGGCAAGCCCGCGTCGACGACCACGACTCCGACCTGCGAGGTCTCAGATCTCGTTTCGCTCCAACCCACCATCGCAGCCGGGTGACGAGGCGGCCGAAGCGCCCAGATCACCCACGAACCGCGTCAGCTCCAACCCACCCCTCAACCGGCATTATGCGCCGTATCGCCCCTCAACCCGCATGGGCTCGGGCATGGAGGTCTCCTTCGGGACACTCGGCTGCGGATTGTTGTCAGACCACTCGGCGAGGTTGGGTAGTCGCGAGATAGTCGCGAACGGTGCCGCATCCGGCCGCAGTCGGCGACATGCGGCGGAACGCGCAGCGCTCTGACCAGCATATATAGGACCTGTCGGCGCTGGCCGGACGGCACTGTGTCGGCTTAAACCCCTCGGCTCCCGAATCGGAGCGTTCGGGTTCGAAACCCGCCGCGGGCACCCAACCGCGGTCTGGCATCGAGATGCCAGGCCCGGCCGGACGCGCACAAGGGGAGGAAGCCCCGCCCGGCTCCCTCCCCTCGTCGACAATGGCCCTCCGGAACAGCACACCGCACAGGGGCAACTGGCATGTGCTGTTCCGGAGGACGGGTTGGTCTCCCGCGTGGACTCGGGTGACCAGATCCGTGCTCTCGCTCGTCAGACCTGTGGAGCCCTACCACCCCCCGCCGGTGACGATGGTCAGGGCGCCCGGGTTGACCGTCGCCATCTGACACGGCGGTGTGTGGAGGTTCACCTCGGTGAAGCACACCTCATAGGTGCCGGGGATGAGGTGCGTCCACATGCCCCAGGCGTTGCGAGCCACGCCGTTGACCGAGATGGTCGAGGCTGTCGGCACTGACGTGTTGACCTGGAGGAACCCGTTCTGGGTGAACGAACCATCCACGACCGTCGTCTGCCCGGCCACGATGGTCACGATCTGGCACGCGGGGGTTGTATATCCCTCGACGTCCCCCCAGCACACGTCGTGCGTTCCTGGGGGCAGCTTCATCCATGCGAGGCCCCAGCGGTTGTTGACCGTCCCGTCGACCGAGATCTGGGTCGGAAGTGCCGGCGTCGAGGTCACCCGCAGGAAGCCCTGGCCGACCGGTCCAACCGCGGCGGGATTCACCGTGTAGCCGCCGATGATGTGCTGGGGTGCTCCCTGGGCCACGACGACGGCCTGGCACGGCGGGGCGTCGTAGCCGGCGACCGGGCCGAAGCACAACGTGTACGTGGCCTCGGGCAGGTCGGTCCAGAAGCCCCAGTCGTCCATCGGCTCGCCGTCGACGGTGATGGTTGCCGGAACCGGCGGCGATGTCTCGACTCGCAGCTGCCCCGCAGGCAGGTACGTGCCGGTGATGGTCGTCGTCAGCCCAGCGGTCACCACGATGTTCTGGCACGCCGGAGCGATCCAGCCTTCGACATCGCTGAAGCACAGGATGTGGGTTCCCTCGAACACCTCGGGCCAGGTCAGGCCCCAGCTGTCCATTGGGATTCCGTTGAGACTGATCTGGGCAGGGACGGCTGGTGCCGTTGTCACCCGGAGCGTCCCGGTGCCCGGAGGCACGGAGATGTCGAGGTCCTGATCGGCGAAGCGGAGGGTCTCGACGTTGAACACGGAGTCAGTGCCGTCGTCGACGCCCCGCTTGCCGTTGGGTTGCTGTTGACAGAAGTCTCGCCTCGACGGATCGCCGCAGCCCCGTGCGTGGTCCACGATGTAGTGGTCGCCCGCGTGGGTCACGTTGTAGTCACCCATCGGCCCGTAGAAGACCGCAACGTCGACGTCGGTGCCGGGAGCCCCCGGCTCGATGCGCCGAACGATGTTCACGTCGCCCGCCGTGTACAGCCCGTTGAGCAGGTCGTTCTGAAGCTCCGACAGGGTGTCGGCTTCCTTGCGTGCACCGGGTCCGCCGAGCGGATCAGGAGCATCGAGAACGACGTTGAGCCAGCGGTCGCCGTCGATGATGTCATTCGCTCCGCGCCCTTCCATGAGGTCGGAGCCGCGTCCGCCGAGAATGATGTTCCCGGCGTTGAACATCGTCGAACCGGGCGGAAGGATGTCCGCCAGTCCGGAGATGCGGGCGATGCCAGCAGCGTCGAGCTCGTTGTTCAACAGCGGCCCACATGTGGTCGCCACGATGCAGTCGAGGAACAAGCTGATGCCACGATGGTCACCTCGGAGGGTGTCATCACCGTCCCATCCCGACAAGCCTTCGACCAGATCGAATCGATCGATCACGCCCGCCGCGTCCGGCAGGAGCAGCCCGGTTTTCAGCAGATCATGGTCGGCGATCTCGGGCGAACCCTTGTGCACTACCCAGTCGAAGCCGAAGTTGCCTTCGAACCTCTCGGTGCCGAAGCCCGCCTTGAGAATGTCGTCACCTCCCTCGGAGTCGTAGTCATCGCTTCCGCCGCCGCCGTCGAGCACGTCGTGGCCATCGGTTCCGACGGGGTTGTTCAGGAATGGTGCTCCCTGGTCGCCCTGCACCAGGTCGGCCTGGCCGCCACCCTCGAGCCAGTCGTCGCCGGTGTCGCCGAAGATGACGTCGGCAGAGTCACCGCCGATGACCAGGTCATTCCCTGAGCCCGAGAGGGCTTCACCCGGGTCAGCGCCCATGATGATCAGGTCGTGATCAGAACCGCCCTGGAGCAGGTCGAAGCCGGGGCCACCGCTGATGACGTCGTTACCGGGGCCGCCCTTGAGGTCGTCATCACCGAAGAGGTCGGTGATGATGTCGTTGCCGGCGCCTCCGATGATGGCGTCGTTGCCGGCGTCGCCTTCGAGGATGTCGTCGGAGTCGTTGCCCCGGATGGTGTCGTCGTCCTGGCCGCCATGGATGCGGTCGGCGATCGATCGACCCAAGAAGGACACCGGCTCGTTGTCCGGATAGCGGACCGTGCCGTCCGGCATCTTGATCAAGAGGGTGGTCTCGTCGTACGCGGTCGCCGGGTTGTCCACGAGTGGCACACCCGGGCCGCCAGGATTCACGATCTCCAGGTCGAATGTGTAGGTCGGTACTGAGAACACGTTGGCCGGCAGCTTCGTCAGCGTCGTGTTGCGCTCGATCAGCTCGGCGAAGCTGTTGCCCTCCAGAAGGGTCAACAGGTTGGTGCCGGCGGTCCGGTGCAGGTAGTAGAACCGGTCGCCGTCTTGGAGGTTCTCCATCTGGAGCTCGAACACGTAGTTGTGCGTCGACCCCAGGAGCCCGCCAAACTGCTCGACCTTCTCCGCAAGGCCACCGATCCACAGATCGACGTCGTCGAGGCCAGTGGTGGTGATCCCACTCGGGAGGCTGGCCCAGGCACCGGTGCTCCACAGGAAGTCGTCAGCGTCAGCTGGGCGACTCGGATGGAGCGTCTGGTTCACGATGATGTCTGCGGCCTCGCGCCGGCTCGACACAGAGCCGGCGCCGCTGCCGTCGTCGTGGGTGGTGATGAACGAGTGAGTCCCGTAGGCCGCGATGAAGTTGACCAGGGACTCGGGCGTGTTGAGCGCCAGGAAGTAGTCCATCCAGCTGGTGTAGGGAGCCATCGCAGTGTTGTTGGTCTGGGTGAAGATCGCCCTGCGGAACCGGTTGAGCGGTGGGATGCCCGCGTCACGACCGCGGGCGATGTTGATCGCCGCCAGGTCGAGCGGAAGCCCCACGAGGGCGTTGCGCAGCGCGTCGGTGACGAACTCGTCCAGCTCGTTTCCTGGCTGGGCGACCGCACCACCGATGATCCCTCCAGCGGCTTCCTCGGGGGTCTTGGTCCCGGCCATGAGAAACGCCGGGGGGTTGAGGAAGGCGTCGAAGAGCAACATGTGCTCAGGGGTGCCCGTCACCGTGTCGTAACGGTCGATCGATTCGGTCAGGAGCGAATGGCCGAACCGGTACACCGCGTGGGCGAACTCGGCGCTGATCGCCGCATCGATCGAGGGGTCGTAGCCCGCGAACGCGTTCACCATCGGCTGAATCGTCCTGGCGAACTCCTCGAACGCCAGGTGCTGGTACTCCATCTCGGTCACGAACCGAGCCGCCTGCAACAGCCTCTCGCCGTCCCAGATCCCGGGCGCAAGCTCGAACTCGGGGAGGAGCACCCCACCGTTGAGGGCGGTCACCTGGTCCTTCACGTGCTGGACCAGGCGGTTGTGCTCGGCGTGGAACACGTGGTGCACCGAGGTGAGTCCGATGTTTTCGTTGACGCGACCATCACCTGCCATGAAGTGGGCGCCGAGCATCTCGTCGTCCCATGTGCACGGATCGTTGTCGTCGCCGAGCGGGCCCTCCGGACCGACATCGAGGTCCGGGAACCGCGGAATTTCAGGGGTCACAGCCCCACCATCGTTGTCGTGGTCGCAGGTACCGCCCGGGACCGCGTGATGGGCGATGTCAAAGAGGAACGCGTGGCCGGTCATCACGCCATTGCCGGCTCCGGGTGCGAGACCCTTGGGAACAGGAATGCCCTGTCCGGCCGGCAACGGCCCCCCCGGACCGTCCGGATCCACGACTGCCAGCGGATCGCCCTCGAGCAGCGTGCCGTTGTCCAGAACGATCTGCGGGTAGCCGTTGGGGCCGGGAACAAACCGGCCGTAGGGATCCGAGGCGATCATGGGGATCGCGAGGACATCTTCGTCGATGAGTTGGATACCGAGCAGGGTCGCCGCCTGAGCCTTGAGGTCGGCCCAGGTCGACATGCCGCCGGCGACTCCCTCGTTCATCTGCCCCGTGGAGACTGGCTTGCCCGACAGGTCGAGGGCGTACTCGCGCAGGAAGATGTGCTGCGAAGGGGTCGAGCCGTAGGTCTGCTGTTGGTCCACGTAGGGGGTTGTCAGGTTGACCGGTTCACCTGCGGCGTTGGTCGCTCGGGCCATCAGCATGAAGTTGGGCGCGCCGGGCGTGGGGTCGTAGAGCGGGTCGTCAGTACCCAGTGGCATGTAGACGAGGTCGCCGGTCTTGGTGGTGATGTCCAGGCCGTGGTCAAAGAACTGCCCGAAGAGGTTGAGCATCTGGCTGTAGGGCGGCGAGAGCCCCAAGTCAGGTGCGACAGGCTCGATGTAGAAGGTGTCGCAGCGACGCTGCTCCACTGGAGTGACGCCTGGGCAGTTCTCCAACGAGTGGTTGCCGACGGTTCCGTCGCCGTCGATGTCACCTGGCACCGCGGCCCCACCTGCTGCGGCGACGGCCGCGGGATTGTTGATCGTTTGGTCGACGATGAGGTTGGAGATCAAGCGCGGTTCGCTGTCCTCGACCCATCCGGTGACCTGGGTGTATGAGGTCGGGTCTCCGAGGTTCGGGAAGGCCGGCCCATTGAGGTCGTCGGCGGGAGCGAGCGTTGAGGGCTCGGCATCGCGGAAATATGCCGGCGCCAGGCGCGGGAACGGTTGATCGGCCGCGCCGAATGTCTCCTGGCCCGGCAGCAGGTTGTTGCAGACTCCGCTGATGGTGCGGAGCCCGAGAGGCTGCAGCTCCGCGTTCACACCTGCGGGGATCTGGTTGGGACCGGTGCCGATCAGCGTCCCGCAGGGATCGAGCGCGCTGTAGGTCGCAGCATGCTGCTCGGCGATCTTGATCTGATCGAGGATGAAGCTCAGATCGCCGAAGTCCAGCACAAAGCCGGTGCCGATCGGCGCGGCCCCTGCTGGTTGTCCGTCGTCCAGCTGCCACGGAAACAGCCCGTTGGCTCCCACCTGGGCGCTGCTGAACGGGACAGCGGGGAAGAGCCCCGCGATCAAACCGATCGTCAGCAGCGACGCAAGGATCGAAAACGATCGCGAGGACCGCCGGGGACTTGGTGCCTGCCTGATGCCACGCAGGAGCGCTTTTCGTCTCATGTTCAGTACCTCATCCACTGCGCCCACGGGCGCTTGGTCAGTGATTTCGGTCCGCACGCTGGGATCGCGTCACCGACTGTCTTGTTTATAGACAGGACCTTTTGAAAATCTTTTGAGATGAATTTGAGGTAAGGGAACTCTCTCCCGAAATGGGCTGGAAGTCGGGGGCGATCTGGCCGCAGTTCCCACGTTCCGTGGTATTTCGAGCGAAGATCTGCTACACACTGTGAATATGCGGCTGCCGTTCGACCGAACGCTGTTCGCCGGGCTGGACGACAGGCGTGACGACTCTCCTCGACGTCGCTTCTGGCTCAAGGTGGGCCTCGACGTTGCCCTGGCGGCGACGCTCGTCTTCACGATCGCCGACGTCCAGCTGATCCTCGCCTTCCACGGTGCGTTCCAGGTTCTCGTGATCATGGCGTTCGTGCACCCGTGGCGTGCGACCGCGGTGCGCGCTGCAATCGGCTTCGGCGCGATTGTGTTCGGGGTCGGAAACGGCGTGAATCACGGCCATGTCGGCCAGGACGAGCTCTACGAGCTTCCGATCCTGATGGTCACACTGCTGCTTGTGATGATCGCCGTCGAGCTCGTGCGCCAGACGCTGCGCCAGCTCAGAGTCGAGCAGACGACGATCAACGAGCTTCATGAGGCTGCCCAGACCGAGCTCGAGGAGCAGCTCCTCGTGACGCAGCGGCTCGAGACCATGGGTGTCGTGGGGGCAGGCACGGTGCACGACATCCGCAACGGAATGACCGCCGTGATGTCGCTCGCGGAGCGCATCGCCGAGACCCCTCCCGGCGAGGACCACGAGCACCTCGCGGGGCGAATCTCCGCCCAGGCGCGAGACGCGGCGAATGGTCTCGGCGCGCTGCTTCGGCTGGTGCGACCCGAAGGGGGAAGCGAGGTGTCGGACATCGCTTCCCTGCTGGATGAGGAGGCCTCGACCCTCGAGCTCCTCGACCGGCCGGGCGTGCGCATCACGGTTCACAACGAGGTCCGAGATCTCAGGGTCGCGATGTCCCCGGATCGCGTGCGCCAGATCCTCGTGAATCTCGTGCTCAACGCCGTTGACGCAATCGATGGTTCCGGGACGGTCCACGTCCGGGCGAGCCGGCGCGCGGGAGACATCCTGCTCGAGGTGATCGACGACGGCCGAGGGATGGACGCCGAGACGCGGACCAGCGCGACCGAGGCCTTCTTCACCACCAAGCCGGCGGGTTCGGGCCTCGGGCTCTACACCGTCTCGCTGATCGCTTCCGCGGCGGGCGGCGACGTGGAGATCACCTCTGCGCCGAACCGCGGCACGACCATCGGCGTCACCCTCCCGGCCGATGCTGCGTCCTCGTCTGCTTCCTCCGCGGCGTCCCCCTCGATGCCGGCCGAAGCGGGGACAGTGGACCCGGCCCAGCTTCGCGGGCGGCGGATCCTGGTGGTCGACGACGACGAAGATGTCCGGCGGTGGGTCGGCGACCAGCTCAGCGGCGTGGGCTGTGAAGTCGCCCTCGCGGTCGACGGTGCGGCCGCCGAACGAATGCTTCGGGCCGATCCATTCCACGTCGTCGTCTCGGACGTGGTGATGCCCGGGCTCACCGGGACCGAGCTCTACGATTCGGTTCGCACTCAGGGCATGGACATCCCGTTCGTGTTCATGTCGGGGCTCGGCCCGGCGCAGCTCCCGGTGCTGCCACCCGGGGAGGGATTTCTTCCCAAGCCAGTGGATGCCGCAGCGCTCGTCGTTGCCGTGGGCTCGCGCGCCGGGTAGCTGCCGGCGGCGAGATCATGTGGGGAGGCGAAACGAGTAGCCGCGCCCGCGAACCGTCACCACGAGTCCCGGGCCGGCGGGGTCCAGCTTCAAACGCAGGCGACGCACCAGCTCTGCGACGCTCGAAGGTGACCTCTCGTCTGCGGCTGGGCCCCAGACGTGGTTGAGGATCTCGCCGTGGTCCCACACTCGGCCGGGTTCGCCTGACATGAGCTCGAGCAGTGCGAACTCGCTCTCGGTCAGATCGACGATCGTCCCCTCGAGCGTGGCGGTTCGTGATGTGGGGTCCAGGGTCGGGGTTCGAGCCGACTCGGGGGGACTCTGCCTCTTGCGGCGGAGGAGCGACTTGAGCGCAGCAGCCACCTCCCGCGGCCCGCAGGGCTTCTGCAGAAATGCATCGGCTCCGAGCTCGAGGGCCAGAACGCGGTCGATCTCGTCCGACTGGCCGCTCAGCAGGAGGACGACAGCGGCACCGTCCATCTCGCGTATGCGGCGCAGGACCTCGATGCCGTCGAGGTCGGGCAGCCGGAGGTCGAGAACGACGGCGTCGACCCGGTCGTCGCGCACTGCGGCGATAGCGGCCACACCGGTTTCGACGCTTGTGGTGTCGAAACCCATCGTGGACAGTCGCCACTCGAGTGACTCGCGGATATCTGGATCGTCGTCGACCACGAGGGCGCGGGCTCCCGACGCGTCGTCATCGGCGCCGGTTCGTCCTGCGTCCTCGGACGTCATGTCGCTCCTTCGCGGCGTGGCCGCTGCAGTACACGTCGACCGGCTGACCCTATCTGCAAAGGCTCGGATCCGATGGCACAGAGGTTGGGGCGTCGAGCTGATGGCGAAGTCAGCCCACGGCGTGGAACGGTGGGTGGCGATCCGCCCAGGGAAGCGCTGCCTCCAGCTGGGCCGCCAGTTGGATCAGGTGATCTTCTCGCCCATGGCGTGCGACGAGCTGGACGCCCATCGGGAGCCCGTCGGCCGTCCAGTACAGCGGTAGCGAGATCGCGGGATGACCGGTCAGGTTGGCCCAGCAGGCCAGCCACAGCGAGGGCAGTAGAGCCTTGAGCGCGCGGGGAACGTCATCGTCGGTCGCTGCTTGGAGCTCGCCGAGCCGGTTGGCCGGTTCGGCAACGGTCGCCATGCACAGCACGTCATGGTCGGTCGCGAACCACGAGTCGACGGCGCGTGTGACGAGGTGGCCCTGCTCGATGAAGTCCATCAGATCGGCTCCGGTCACAGACCGGGAGAACTCGAGGTATCGCCGGGTGATGGGTTCGAGCTGTTGCTCGTCGAGGGGGATGCCGGTGAACCTCTCCCACCGCCGGATCGCCCACTCGGTCGACACCATCACGATCTGTCCGAGGGTGACGCCCGCCTCCGGCCCGTCGAGCGCGGCGGGATGGGAGTCGTCGACGTGGTGCCCCAGGGCTTCGAGGGCGTGGCCCGCCGTGGTCACCGCGGCGACAGCGTCGTCCGTGAGGCTCGACCGACCACCGGGGATTCCCGTCCAGATTCCCACCCGAAGTGCGGACACGTCCGCATTCAGCTCGTCGCTGTAGGGACGGGCAGGCGGCGGTGCTGCATATGGATCGCCAACCTCGGGTCCATGAACTGCGTCGAGGACGCCCGCGGTGTCGCGCACGGATCGCGTGACGACGTGCTCGCAGACGACACCGCCGAACAGGTCGCCGTACAACGGTCCCAGCGGGATTCGGGCGCGGGTGGGTTTGAGGCCCACGAGTCCACAGCGCGCTGCCGGGTTGCGGATCGAGCCTCCAGCGTCGTTGGCATGACCGATGGGAACGACGCCGCTCGCGACGCAGGCTGCGGAGCCGCCGCTCGACCCGCCCGGCGTGCGGTCGAGATCCCAGGGGTTCCGGGTCGTCGGCGAGCTCCTGGATCAGATCCTTCAGCACCATCGGCACGCCGGTGAAGGGTCCGCGGAGCAGGCCGGCGGCGACCTGGGCTCGCGCCCGATCGGCCAGCGGATGGATGACCGCGTTGAGTTGTGGGTTCACGACCTCGAGACGGTCGAGGGCGACCTCGAGCAGTTCGGTGGGAGTGGCATGCCCATCGCGGACGAGGGCCGCCTGTGCCGTCGCGTCCATCCAGCCAATGTCGACCATGGTCAGAGTGTCTAGCTGTTTGCGCTGGCTTCGGCTTCGGCCTCCTGCCACCAGCGCAGGGCAGAGGGTCGTAGTGCGGCCCGGCACGATGCGAAGCGATCGACCGCAATTCTCGCGGGCCAGTCGGTGGGCAGGAGGTCGCCGGGCAGCTCGGGGTCGGCGAAAGGGAATTGGCGCCAGGCGTGAACCAGGTGGGTCAGGTCCCCGATCGTCTCTTCACGGGGGGTGGTCGCGATCCTCGCGGTGTCTGCGAGAAGGGAGTCGTATCTCTTGCGAAGGGCCGGGAGGTCCCAGGCCTCCGCCACGAGGTCCTCACCGCGGCCGATGCTCCCGATCTCGGCGCGGAACAACGTGGCGTCGACGTTCAGAGACTCGAGGAGGCGCGCCGCGTCGGCCTCCCGGTCTGCTCGCGGCGAGATCCATGTTCCGTTCCGCAGGGAGCCGAAGCCCGCCCAGGTCAGCTCGACACTCATGCGATGGCGGCGGTCGCGGTCGATTTCGGGAATGCTGGCGAGCACCACCAACCACCGTTGGTCCCACGGCTCGCTGCCGGTGCCGAATCCGTAGATGCGCTGCGCGCCGCTCGTGAGCAGGTCCACGGCGCGGTCGGTGAGGTGCCATCGCGTTTGTCGCCCGACCCGCTCGCTGGACAGCCAACCGCGCGCACTCGTTCGGGAGATCGCTTGGCGGGCCGCCTTCTCCTGAACCCCTACCGTGTCGAGCGCTCCGATGAGCGTCTGCGTCCATGCCGCCCCGGCCTGAGGAAGGACGAACTCTCCCAGCACCGTCATGAGCAGACCGCGACTCGATCCGGCACCAGCCCTCAGCTCGTCGGGGGGTGAGAGCGAGGCTGCCCGCGGCATGTCGATATTCTACACCACCTTGACGATTCGCAACAACTATGTAGAATGAGGTGGGTGAGGCAGTCGTGACAGCGGAGCCGGTGACAGCGGAGCCGGTGACAGCGGAGCCGGTGACAGCGGAGCCGGTGATCGACGTTCGGGTCGATCCGGCCACCTATCGCCATTGGCGCGTCGAGATCGAACCGCCTCGCGCAACGGTCACCATGGCGGTGGACCCAACCGCCGGGTTGCGGGACGACTACGAGCTCAAGACCAACTCCTACGATCTCGGTGTCGACATCGAGCTCCACGACATCGTGGAGCGGCTCCGGTTCGAACATCCCGAGGTCTCCGTCGTCGTCCTCACCGGCGGCTACGACAAGCTCTTCTGCGCCGGCGCCAACATCCAGATGCTCTCGGGAGCCAGCCACGCTCACAAGGTGAACTTCTGCAAGTTCACCAACGAGACCCGCAATGGGATCGAGGACGCGTCGGTCAACTCCGGCCAGACCTGGATCGCCGCGGTGAACGGAACCGCTGCCGGCGGTGGCTACGAGCTGGCGCTCGCCTGCGATGAGATCCTCCTGGTGGACGACCGGTCTTCGGCTGTGTCGTTGCCCGAGATTCCCCTGCTCGCCGTGCTCCCCGGAACCGGCGGGTTGACGCGGCTCGTCGACAAGCGACACGTCCGACGCGACCTGGCGGATACCTTCGCCACGAAAGCCGAGGGAGTTCGGGGTGCGACGGCTCTCGAGTGGCGGCTCGTCGATCACACAGCGCCGGCGTCGGCGTTCGCGGAGCTGGTCTCGGAGCGGGTTGCCGCCCGGGCTGGCGCTACCCACAGACCCAGAGCCGAGGGCGGTATCGAGCTCGCACCGATCGAGCGAACGGTGACCGGGGACCGCCTGGAGTACTCCACGGTCGCCGTCGACATCGATCGTGGGCTGGGTACGGCCCACATCCGTGTTGCGGCACCGAGCGACGCACAACCGAGAACGCCAGGTGAGCTCGCATCGGAGGGTGCGTCGGCGTGGCTCATCCGCGCGGCGAGGGAGCTCGACGACGCAATGCTGCACTTGCGCTTCAACGAGCTCGAGGTGGGTACGTGGGTTCTGCGGACCGAGGGCGCGGCCGACACGGTGGCCGCCGCCGAAGCGGTTCTGGTCGAGCACGCCGACCACTGGCTCGTGCGCGAGACGCGGTTGCTCTGGGCCAGGACCCTGCGTCGGCTCGACGTGACCGCTCGCTCATTGATCGCTCTCATCGAACCGGGGAGTTGCTTCGTCGGCCTCCTGGCGGAGCTCGCGCTCGCGGCGGACCGAACGTTCATGCTCGACGGCACCTGGGAGGATGCAGAGGACCCGCCACCGCCTGTGGTGATCCGTCTCGGCGCGATGAACGAAGCGGGCCTGCCGATGTCGAACGGACTCACCCGCATGCAGAGCAGGTTCTGGGGTCGCGAGGGTGAGCTCGCGGCCGCGCTCGACAGGCGCGGTGACGACCTTCTCGCAGCAGACGCCGGTGCCCTGGGACTCGTGACGTCCTGGCCAGACGACCTCGACTGGGGCGACGAAGTCCGCCTCACGCTCGAGGAACGCCGCTCGTTCTCGCCCGATGCCCTCACGGGCATGGAGGCCAACTACCGCTTCGTCGGCCCGGAGACGATGGAGACGAAGATCTTCGCTCGGCTGTCCGCGTGGCAGAACTGGATCTTTCAGCGACCCAACGCGGTGGGCCCCGACGGAGCGCTCCGGCGCTTTGGCACGGGAAGTCGGCCAGACTTCGACCAACGGAGAGTGTGAACGTGACCGCCGTCGACATCGACGCCAAGATTCCCAACAACGTCGACCTGGCGGGGGACCGCCGTCTTCAGCGGGCGCTGGAGCAGTGGCAACCGAAGTTCATCGAGTGGTGGGAGGAGCTCGGGCCGTCTGCCTTTCAGCGGAACCCCGTGTACCTCCGGACCGCCATCGACGTCGGACGTGAAGGGTGGGCTCATTTCGATCACGTCGAGATGCCGGACTACCGGTGGGGCATCTTTCTTGCCGACCAAGAGCCGGATCGCCGGATCGCGTTCGGTGATCACAAGGGCGAGGAGGTGTGGCAGGAAGTGCCGGGCGAGTACCGCTCGGACCTCCGCAGGCTCCTCGTCGTGCAGGGCGACACCGAGCCGGCGTCAGTCGAGCAGCAGCGCCATCTCAGCCTCACGGCGCCCTCGCTGTACGACATGCGGAACCTCTTCCAGGTCAACGTCGAGGAGGGCCGACATCTCTGGGCGATGGTGTATCTGCTGCATCGCTACTTCGGGCGCGACGGCCGCGACGAGGCCGACGAGATGTTGGAGCGCCACTCCGGAGATGCAGACAACCCGCGCATTCTGGGGGCCTTCAACGAGGAGACGCCCGACTGGCTGTCCTTCTTCATGTTCACCTACTTCACCGACCGCGACGGCAAGTTCCAGCTCGCGTCGCTGCGCGAGTCGGCGTTCGATCCACTGTCACGGACCTGCGACTTCATGATCAAGGAAGAGGCGCATCACATGTTCGTGGGCGCGACGGGCGTCGGCCGGGTTGTGCAACGGACCGCTGAGCTCATGCACGAACACGACACCGACGATGTCCACCCCTTCGGCGGCATCAACCTCGACGTTCTGCAGCGGTACCTCAACTTCCACTACTCGGTCAGCCTCGATCTCTTCGGTGCCGAGACTTCGACCAACGCGGCCAACTACTTCGCGGCGGGCCTGAAGGGTCGCTTCCAGGAAGAGCAACGCGACGACGACCATCTGCTCAAGACGGTCACCCGCATGGTCCCCGAGGCCCGCGATGACGGCATCGGAGAGCGTGAGGTCACCCAGCTCGCTGCTCTCAACGAGACCCTCCGCGACGACTACGCCGAGGACTGTCAGAAGGGCCTCGATCGATGGAATCGCGGGCTTCGTGAAGTGGGCATCGACATGGAGCTCCGACTGCCCCACGTCGGCTTTCATCGGGCCGTCGGAACGTTCCGCGACCACCACGTCAGCCCAGACGGCCGGCTGGTCTCCGACGCCGAGTGGGAGGCGTCCATCGACGACTGGCTCCCGAGCGATGCCGAACGCGATCACGTGACCTCCCTCATGGCGGGCGTGACCGAGCCGGGCAAGATGGCCGGGTGGGTGGCAGCGCCGGCGGCTGGGATCCATCGGCAGCCCGTGGAGTACGAGTACGTCAAGATGTGACCCTCGATCAGCCCGGTAGATTCGCCGCATGACGCGACCTCCGAGCTGGTTCACCGGAGCGCTGGCGAGCCGACCGCAGGCAAGATCGGTCGACGTCGACGGCTGCCCGATCCACTACCTGTCCTGGGGTGATCCCCAGCTCCCCGCACTCGTGCTGATCCATGGCGGCGCCGCCCACGCCCACTGGTGGAGCTTCATCGCGCCCCAACTCACACATCAGTACTTCGTGGTCGCCGTCGATCTCTCCGGTCACGGCGACAGTGGGCGGCGGGACTCGTATTCGATGGAACAGTGGGCCGACGAGGTGATGGCGGTTGCCCGCGACGCCGGAGCGCTCGATCGCCCCATCGTCATCGGGCACTCGATGGGAGGACACGTCGGCATCGCCGTCGCCGCCCGCTTCGGGCACGAACTCGACGGCGCCATCATCCTCGATGCACCCGTCCGCCAGGCCGACCCCGAGTCCGAGGAAGGCGAGCGCGGTCGGATGTTCCGTAACCCCAAGACCTACCCGGACCTCGAAACGGCGCTGGAGCACTTCCACCTCCAACCACCTCAGCCCTGTGACAACCCGTGGATCGTCGAGCACATCGCGCGGCACTCATTGCGCGAGGTGGCAGACGGCTGGACGTGGAAGTTCGATCCCCGGGTGTTCGCCCGCGAGCGCTACACCACCAACGACTACCTCACCCGTACGAGGTGTCGCATCGCCCTCATGCACGGTGAGCTATCGGACCTCGTGACACCCGAGGTCCAGGCGTACATGGAGGAGCTCACGGGGCGCAACGCACCCATGGTCGAGATCCCCCAAGCCCACCACCACATCCCCCTGGACCAGCCGCTCGCGCTCATCGCTGCCATTCGGGCGATCCTCGCCGACTGGCAGCACAGCATCGACAAGCAGCGCCTGCGCGATCTGACGAGCTGACACCGGCGATGCCGTGCCCGACGAGCGACCTCGACCCCTGGGCCGACGACCAACTGGTCGATCCCTACGACGGCTATCGGTCGCTTCGCGATCTCGGGCCGGTCGTCTTGCTCGAGCAGCACGGCGTCTACGCGGTCGTCGGCTACGACGCCACGAAGTCCGTGCTCCAGAACTGGGAGATCTTCAGTTCCGCGGCAGGGGTGGGGCTCAGCCCGACGATGAACAGCCACGCCGCGGGTGGGATTCTCACGTCGGACCCGCCTGAACACACCGTCCTGCGCGGCGTACTCAACCGGCAGCTGATCCCGCCGGCCGTCAAGCGACACCGTGCCGAGCTCGCGAACCGAGCAGCGGCGTTGGTCGAAGAGGCGACCGCGGTCGGGGAGCTCGAGGTGGTGCAGCAGCTGGCCGTCCCGTACAGCGTGGACGTGGTCAGCGATCTCGTCGGGATCCCCGACGACTGCCGGGGGTCGCTGGTGGAGAGAGCCGCGGCGGCGTTCAACACGTTCGGTCCCGACAACCAGCTGTCGCTCGACTCGCGCTCACTGTTCTCCGAGTTGTTCTGGTCCACCAAGTACGAGCTGACCCCCGACGTTCTGACGCCTGAGGGATGGGGAGCGGAGATCTACGCAGCGGGCGACACGGGGGAGCTGACCGACGATCAGTGTCCCGGCCTGATGCTGGCGTACCTCTGGGCGGGGATGGACACGACCGTCAACGGGATCGCCAGCGCCATAGCGCTGTTCGCCGACCATCCCGATCAGTGGCAGAAGCTTCGCTCCGACCACTCACTGGTGCTTCCGGCCGTCCGCGAGGTCCTACGGTTGGAGCCCCCTGTCCAGCGTTTCGCGAGAACCACCGTCACCGACGCCGAGATCGCCGGGGTCGAGATCCCAGCGGGCTCCATCGTCGCCGTGCTCTTCGGGGCTGCGAATCGCGACGACGCCCACTACCCCGACGCCGCTCGCTTCGACATCGAACGCAACCCGGTCGACCATCTCAGCTTCGGCCTCGGTGTCCACCGCTGCGTCGGTGCCGGGCTCGCGCAGGAGGAGATGGCGGCGGTGTTCACGGCGCTCCTCGATCGAGTCGGCTCTTTCGAGGTTCTCGAACGGCAGATGCGCCGCAACAACGCGCTGCACGGGCCGTCTCACCTGCGTGTGCGCTGGAGCTGAGGCCAGTCGCGCGAGCCTGACCCATCGGCCCTTCGAGCGCTTCACGACGATTTCAGGACCGGTCGCGCACCCTGGCTCACATGGCCGAGACGAATGTGGACAGCACCGAAGAGAACGTCGCCCACCTTCTTCGCCGTGCAGGGTGGGGCGGCACACCTGACGAGATCGCCGTGGGTGCTGCGGCCGGGATCGACGCGACCATCGCCGGCCTTCTCGACGTCGATGCGGCCCCTCCTGCCGGCGATGCCTTTCGGGACGTGGGTCTCGAGGCATACGACCCGCCGGACTTCATCGCGTGGTGGTACCGGCTGGCCACAACCTCTCCGACCCCGGGCATCGAGCGCCTGGCGTGGTTCTGGCACGGCCATTTCGCCACGGGTCTGACCAAGGTCCGCTTCCCATCACTTCTTCGCGATCAGCTGGTGACCCTTCGCCGACATGGACTCGGTCGATTCGACGATCTCCTCGAGCTGATGTCTCACGACGCTGCGATGAACATCTGGCTGGATCTGCACACCTCAGTGGTCGGGCGCCCCAACGAGAACTTCGCCCGTGAGCTGATGGAGCTGTTCTCACTCGGCGTCGATGGCGGCTACTCACAGACCGATGTGAGCGAAGCTGCCAGGGCGTTCACCGGCTACGGGTTGCGCTCTGCGGCCAACGCTCCTCGGCGGCCGATCGGGAGCGAACTCAAGCCCGAGCTGCACGACTACGGACACAAGACTGTGCTCGGTGCGAGTGGCGATCTGACCGGGCGCGACGTCATCGAAGCGATTGTGTCGTTGCCCGCCTGTCATCGCCACGTTGTTCGGCGGCTGTGGCTCCGGTACGCGGGTACCGACCCGAGTTCCGAAACGCTCGAGTACCTGGTCGCGGAGTTCGCGCGACGGCTCGATGTCGGAGATCTGCTGACGGCGCTTCTCACCTGTGAGGAGTTCTACAGCGAGGGGGTGCGCACGGGGCTCGTTGCCCAGCCCGTCGAGAGCTTCGTGCGCACCCTCAGAAATTTCGAGATCGAGGTTCCTGATCTCACGGGCACCACGGTGCAGGATGCACCTCCCCAGCAGCGTCAGGCGGCCCGACGGCTGATCGGGTGGTCGCGGCTGCTGGGGCAGATGCCCGGGCTGCCTCCCAACGTGGCGGGTTGGCCCCACAACGAGGGCTGGCTGGCCACAGACAAGACCGCCGGTCGTCTCATGGTGGGCGTCGAGCTCGGCGCGGTCGTCGGGGGATCCGACACGGCTCTCTCTGATGAGCTTCGTTCTCTCGGACCCGACGAGCTCGCCGAGACGATCCTTCGACGTTTCGGCCGGTTGTCGTGGTCCGACGCCACCATTCGCGCCGCGGCCGACGCTGCGGCGACGGTCGGGCGAGGTCCCGAGTCGGTCGCATCAGCCTTCGCACTCATCTTCTCCTCACCCGAGGTGACCCTGACATGAACCTTCCCAAGACCACGTCACAGAACCCTCTGTCGCGGCGACGGTTTCTGCAGCTCGCTGCGGTTGCCGGGGGTGCCACTGCGGCGCCCTTCGTCGTCAGCCGGGCGATGGATGGCTCGACGACAGCTGCCGCGCCCCCCGCCGAAGACGGCTCCTCGACCGATGTCGGACACCCCGCGGTCGACGCCGGCGAGGACGACCCGCCGGTGCCCGCCCCTTCGGGTGACGGTCCGGTGTTGGTGGTGATCCACCTCGACGGTGGGAACGACGGGCTCAACACCGTGGTCCCGGTCAGCGACAGCCGCTATGAGTCCCTTCGAGGTGCCGGCATCGCGCCGGTCGAGGCCCTGAGTCCCCTCGACAGCGACTTCGCACTCGCCTCGATGCCGTATCTCGCCGAGCGGTGGGGGTCGTCCGAGCTCGCCATCGTGCACGGGGTCGGAGTCCCGGACGGTTCCCTCAGCCACTTCGCCGCAGGTGACGTCTGGGAGAGCGGCTCGCTCGGCGCCTCGCTCACGAGCGGCTTTCTCGGTCGGGCGGTGGAGCATCTGTACGGCGTGGACGCTGACCCGCTCACCGGTGTATGCGCCGGGTCCTTCAGCCGCGCGCTTCAGGGCGATGCTTGGAGCCCGTTCACACTGCCTTCGGGCGCCGCGCTCCCGTGGTCGGCCGAATTCGTCGAACGCAATCCGGGGGTCGTCGCCGGCCTCGAACACCTGGCCACTGCCAGCCTCACAGGACTCGGAGGCGAGGTGATCGAGTCCCACTCGGTCTTGCGAGATGTGGGCGAACGAATCGATGCAGCCCGGCCCGACGACGACCAGCCTGGCGCCGGACGCGCCGAGCGTGGGGTCGCCCAGGATCTGGCGCTGGTCGCGGATGCGATCAACGCCGGGCTCCCGACCGCCGTGTTCCACCTGCGTCACGGTGGCTTCGACACTCACGCCAATCAGCTGGCCTCGCACCCCGGACTTCTGCTCGGCTTGGACGAGGCCATCGCTGCGTTCCACGGCCGCCTCGGAACCAACAGGGATCGAGTCGTCGTGATGACCTGGACCGAGTTCGGGCGACGGGTCGCATTCAACGGCAGCGGAACCGATCACGGGACCTCGTCGATCGGGTTCGTCCTGGGCTCCAGTGTGGCTGGCGGCCACTACGGCGAGCCCCCTGAGCTCGGCTCTCTCGACCGCGCGGGCAACCTGCCGGTCACCACCGACTTCCGCGACTACATCGCAGGAGTCTGTGGAGGCGTTCTCGGCGTCCCGGCCGATGTCATCGCCGAGGCAAACGATCCCGTGGAGGTGTTGGTGTGAAACGGCAAGCAGCTGGTGCACTCGTCGTCGTGATCGGCTCCGTTGCAGGACTGGTCGGGATCGACACGGCGGCCTCGCAGACCGACGTCGTGCTCGGCGATGCCGTGATGGCCATCACGTGCGACGTCGCCTTCGACGAGGTGAGGGAGCGGCAGCGGGCAGGCGGGTTCGACATCGATCGCCGGCGAGACGTCGACCGCGAGTCTGTCGTGATCGACCACCAGCCGGTCGACGACACCGTCGCCGCCGACGATGAGCGGCCGACCCTCGACGACTTTCCATCCGTCGACCAGGTGGCGGTGGATGACTTGGACGACAGGTCGCTCGCGGGCCTGATGGCGGTGTGCCGCTCCACCCAACGCTGAAGAGCCGCGCGAGGAGGGAGGAGCGCCAGCGACAACCGCATCGGAGGCGTGGCCCGAGCGGTCAGCGCTTGTCGCTGCGATGCGCAGTGCCGAAGGCGACAAGAGCGGGATGCAGCCGGCTGACACCACAAGAGATGGACGGACCCGACGAGGTGCTGAAGCACGGGGCACACGTACCGACGGGAACTGGTGCACTGGATATGCCGCAGGAGAACTCGACGGGAGGCGTCGTGCGAGTGTTGCTGGTCGAGGACGATCCCGACATCCGCGACGCCGTGGAGGGAGAGCTGCGCGCCACGGGCTTTGCGGTGGACGTCGTCGGCAACATCGCAGACGCCGACTTCAACCTCGACGTCAACGCGTACGACTGTTGTGTGTTCGACCGCGGTCTTCCCGACGGCGATGCGGTCGACCTGGTGTCGCAACGCCGCCTGAGCGGTGATCGCGTCCCTGTGCTGTTCCTGACAGCGCGCGACGCGGTCACGGATCGAGTCGACGGATTCGAGGCCGGAGGCGACGATTACCTCGTCAAGCCCTTCGCGATGGCCGAACTCGTGGCCAGGGTTACCGCGCTGTGCAGGCGCAGCGGCGACACCGCCCCATCGACCGTGTCGATCGCAGACATCGTGATCGACCGTGCGCGTGCGGAGGTGCGTCGGGCAGGGGTCCTCGTTCCGCTCACGGCGAAGGAACGCAGCATCCTGGGTCTGCTTGCCAGCCGAGTGGGTGCCGTGGTCTCGCGCGCCGATCTTGTCGAACACTGTTGGGACGAGCACTTCGACCCGATGTCCAACACCGTCGATGTTCACATTGCGAGCCTGAGACGCAAGCTCGGCAAGCCCACGCCCATCAGGACTGTCCCGAAAGCGGGCTATGTCCTGGAGGATCCGGCGCAGTGACGAGATGACAGTGCCGCGATCTTCCCTGCCGCGATCCCAAATGCGATCCAACGAATCGCAAGCGCCGACCAACGCTCCATTTCGTCGGCTTCGGTGGCGCCTGACCGCCCTGATCGCGGGTCTCGTCGCGGTCGTGGTGGTGATCCTCATCGTCTTCATCGTCGCTGCTGACCGTCGGCTACGGGACGAGCAGCTGGCGACCAGCCTGCTCCGAGCGGCCGAGACCGTCAGCCAAGCGATGGGTTTCGCCGAGGGCGAGCTCGTCGTCGCAGACGACGGCGTCGACGTTCCGGGATCCGCGGTGGTTCTCGCGTCGCGCACACCTCTGACTGCCGACGAGCTGCCCGGTCTCGCCGGGTACGTCCGCGACTTCGGCGAACTCCCGAGGCGGCAGCTCGCCCTTCGTCTCGCGGAGGTGGTCAACTCGCTCCCGGCTCGCCAACGCACGGACCTGCAGGCCGACTACGACGCCGCGGATCGCCGCGCCCTGATCGATGCCGTGATCGCCGATCCGCCAGTCGAACTCGTCAGGGAGGCCCAGCGTCGCTACGTGTTCGAGAGAGCGCGTTCGGACGGTGTCGCACTCGCGGAGACGGAGATCGTCGGCACCAGCCGCGGTCTCGATGTGGTCGAGAGCGAGGTCCTCGAGGTGCTCGATGGCACGATCTCGTCTGGCCTGCCCGAAACGATCGTCGTCGACTGGGCACCCGACCATCTCTTGCGCACGGTGCCACTGCGCGACGGGGTCGTTGTCCGAGGCGCCGGCCTCGTCGCCGTGGATCGACGTCCCGTCGACGATGCCCACGGCGCCCTCCGATCGCGACTCATCGTGGCGGGCGCAATCACGGTCGTGGCGGCCACCCTCGCGGCGTGGTGGGTGGCAGGTCGGGCCATTCGCCCGGCGCGGGCCGCGGTCGCACGTCAGGAGCGATTCCTCGCCGACGCCGCTCACGAGTTGCGAACTCCGATCGCTGCCATTCGGGCGACCGCTGAGCGGGGCGCGGGGGTAAACGGGGATCCGAACAGTGCACTCGGCCGCATCACCGAGTTGGCCGGCGCAGCAGGTGATCTCACCGACGACCTTCTCACCCTGGCGCGCATGGACGCTGGAGCGCTCGCAGTCGAATGCGAACCGGTGCGCCTCGACCTCCTGATCGAAGCCGTCCTCGAGGATGGCGAGTCCATCCAGCTCGATATGGATGAGGTGACCGTCGAGGCCGATCCTCGGCTGCTCGAGCGGGTCGTGGCGAACCTCGCCCAGAACGCCGTGCGCCACGGGCATGCGTCGCCGCAGCAACCGGCGACAATCACCGTTCGAGGAGGTGTCCTGGAGATCAGTGATCGCGGTCCAGGCATCGCCCCGACGGTCGCTGGCGCGATGTTCGATCGCTTCGCGAGTGGGCCGGGTTCGTCGGGCCATGGCCTGGGTCTCGCCCTCGTCGGGTGGATCATCGAGCAGCACGGTTGGACGATCGAGGTGTCCGAGACGCCTGGCGGGGGAGCGACGTTCGCAGTCGACTTCGGTGCGTGATCCACCGCCACCCTCTGCTGCTGTGACTGACTTCGGTTGGGCGGTTTCGCGGATAGAGTCTGCGCCTGGGACCCGAATCTCGGGCCTCAGGCAGGGTGAGGTGCGAAGACGATGATGACCCGGGCAGCTCGTTGGGCGGTCGCCATCTCCATGGCGGCGGGCCTCGTGATTCACGGTGGAACCGCAGGCGCGCAGGACGCGTCGTGTTCGGACGTGACGGTCGGCGCCGGTGGGGTCGAGCTGTTGACCCGTGGTCCCACCTCGATTGGCCCTGTCGCGATCAGCCTGCCGGCGGGCACCTATCGGCTGGTCATGTCCAGTACCGACCCAGCGCACATGCCCGGCTTCCAGGGCGATCAGACCAACGAGCGCTGGAACTTCGTGCTGGACAACGGCTACGCGTCGCCGATCACCCCCGATCTCCCCACCGATCAGACCTCGGCCACCTACGACATGGGCGTGGCCGATCTCGCGGCTGCGAGCTCGTTGACGTTCGTCCATCACGGTGTTCCGCCGAGCGCCGACAGCGTGTTCCCGTCCGTGACGTTCCAATGCGTCACGCCGCCGCCGACAACGGCCGCGCCGACAACCGTCCCCGTGACGCCCGCGCCGAGCGTGTCGGTGCTCGACACGTCGACAACGGCTCCGGCCACCACCGTGCCGACGACCACCGTTCCCACAACGGCCGCCCCCACAACGGCCGCCCCCACGACGGCACCTCCGGTTTCCACCGGTGACGTCGACAGCGAGGAGCTGCCGCGGACCGGCGGTACCACCAACCTGTTCTTCGTGGGTGTGGGCCTCGCCGCGGCAGGGGCCGTGGTGCTCGGAGCGAGTCGACGCCTCAACTCCCTGGGTGTGATGGACGACTGACCAAGAGTGGTCGACTCTCTCTTGCGGCGCCGGTGGTTCGCCGTGCTCACGGTGGTCCTGTTCGCCGCGTCGTGCTCGGGCTCGGGCGATGAGTCCGATCCGCCGCCACCGACCTCGGCTCCGACATCGACATCAGTGGCCGAAGATCCGGCGCCCGATGCCGACGAAGATGCGGACGCCGACGAAGATGTCTTCGAGATCGACACGACGCCCTTGGAGCGTGACGACGACATCCGCACCGGAGTCCTCGACAACGGGTTGACCTACTACGTGCGATCCAACGGCGCACCGGGTGGCCAGCTCCAGCTCCGCCTCGTGGTCCGTGCAGGATCTGTGCAGGAGGACGAGCCGCTGAGCGGGTTGGCCCACTTCACCGAGCACATGCTGTTCAACGGCACTGAGGCCTACCCGCGAAACACGCTCAACGATGTGCTCCGGAGTTTCGGCAGCGAATTCGGCGCCGATCTCAACGCCTACACCAGCTACGACGAGACCGTCTACATCCTGAGCGTTCCTCGTACCGACGCCGACGCAGTGGATGGAGCGTTCGACATCCTCGATGAGTGGGCCGAACGGGCACTGCTCACCGAGCGGGACACCATCGAGGAGCGGGGCGTCGTTCGCGAGGAGTTCCGCTCGCGTGCCGAGAGCGTCGATGGAGTGATCTTCGAGAGCTTCGACGCGGTCTACACGGCGGATTCGTCGTACGTCGATCGGGCGCCGATCGGGTCTGAGGACGCGATCATCGCCACCACCGCGGACCAGATCCGCGACTTCTATGACCGCTGGTACCGGCCTGAGCTGATGGCGATCATCGCCGTCGGTGACCTGCCGGCATCGCAACTCGAGTCCGAGATCGTCGACCGCTTCTCCGACAACGCGGGCCGAGGCGACGCCGGTGTGTGGACGGCCCCCGAGGCCGATCAGCTCGGCGAACCGCACGTCGAGGTGATCGTGCACCCCGACGGCCCCGAACCATACGTGTCGCTCGATTTCACCCTTCCGTCATGGCCCCACGGCACCGTCGGTGGCGAACGGCTGCTGCTCCTCGATGAAGTCGCTGCCGGGTTGGTGCGTCAGCGACTCGACGACGGCGCCGCCCGAGGCACCCTGCCGATCGTGCGACCCTCGGTGAGCACCTTTGACTACACACGAGCTCGGCGCTTTCTCGGCTTCAACTTCGTTGCTGACGATGAGGCAGCAGGTCTCACCGCGGTCTTGGCCGAGCTGCGCGCGATGGAGATCGACGGATTCACCGAGGCCGAGGTCCAGCGGTCCGTCGAAGTGCTACAGGCGGGTGTCGATCAGATGCTCGACTCGGCGGACACTCGTCAGGACCACGAGTTCGCCGGGGATCTCGTGGAGCACTTCCTCGGTGGTCACCCCGTCGAAGCCGTCGAAGATGCGCACGCCAGGATGACTGCGCTCCTCGGCGAGGTCGACGCTGCGGTCATGAACGAGCACTTCGGCCAGATGATGGCCCACAACGCCGCTCTGGTGATCGTGGTGGGGTCCGATGCGTCCGAGCTCCCCACAGAACAGGAGCTCAGCGACGCCATCTCCGCGGCCGAATCCGCGGGCGCGGCGACCGCCCAGAACAACGGCGACTCAACACTGCCACCGCCGCCATCCCCGGTCGAAGAGGTCGAGCGCCGCCGGCTCGACGCCTTCGATGCGATCGAGCTGCGCTTTGCCAACGGAGCTCGTGTGCTGTTCCGCTCCTCGGAGATCGCATCGGGCCACGTCGACCTGTTGGCCGAATCGAGTGGGGGATGGTCACTTCTCGCCGAAGGCGACGGGCCTCTTGCCGGCGTGGCGACGCACGCGGTGAGCCTTTCCGGCGTCGGGGATCTCGACACTGTGGACCTCGATCGGTTGCTCGCCGGAACGGTCGTGGACGTGTCGCCCTACATCGACGAGATCTCCGAGGGTTTCTTCGGCAGCGCGTCCGCCGACGATGTCGAGCTGATGTTCCAGCTGCTCCATCTGCTGGTGACCGAGCCCCGTATCGACCCGGGACCCTTCGCCGAGGCGATCGAGGCGGCGGAGAGCCAGGCGCGGGCAGCCGAGACCAACCCCGAGTTCGCCAGTTTCGTGGAGCTCCTCGACGCCCGCTACGACGGCGATCCATGGCAGCGCCCGCTGGCCACCCCCGCGGAGCTCGCGGACTTCACCGCCGAGGACGCGCTGGCGATGTACGAGGAGCGGCTCGGACGCGTCGACGATCTCGTGATCGCGATCGTGGGCGATGTCGACGCATCGCGGGTGGAGGAGTTGGCCCGCATCTATGTCGGCTCGCTTCCAGCGGGACCCGAGGACACCTGGGAGGATCGCTCGCCCGATCCACCTGCTGGCATCGTCACCCGTGAGGTCGACGCCGGAACCAACGACTCGGGCGCGGGCTTCGATCTACTGATGACCACAGAGATCTCGCTCGACGAGACCTCTGGCTACGCGCTGCCGGTCCTCGAGAACCTCATCAACGATCTCCTCGTCGAGCAGCTACGTGAGGCGATGGGTGCCTCGTATTCGGGTGGCCGGGTCTTCCTCCAGGCGATCGACGAGCCGGACGCCGTTGTCGAACTGGTGTTGAGCGTCAGCGGCGACCCCGAACGCGTGGACGAAATGCACGAGCTGGCCCTGAGTCTGCTGGGCGATCTGGCGGCTGACGGTCCCACCGACGAACAGTTCGAATCGGCACACGGGGTGGTGCAGTCGGACCTCGACTTCATCAACAATTTCGCCCTGCAGAGCGAGCTCTTGGAGTTCGCCGTCCACGGTGATGACTCAACGACGCTGCGTCAGCAGTACTTCGGTACCGCCGAACTCACCCGCCGCGACGTCGCGAGGGTCGCCGCTCAGGTGATCGATCTCGATCAGCGGATCGAGGTGTTCCGCCGTCCCTGATCAGCCTGAGTACGCCTTGGCTGCCAAGCGGAGAGATTCGGTGGTCTCGGTGCCGGGTCCCAGCCGTCGTGCTGCCGCGTCCTCGCAGACGTCTCGCAGAACTCGATTGAACGGTGTCGGCACGTCGTGGGCCGCGCCCAGCCGGACGATGGCCCCGTTGAAATGGTCGACTTCGACATTGGTGCGCCCCGCTGCGAGGTCCTGCCAGGTGCTCGGGTAGGACCGAATCGTCGGATCTTCCCGAACGAACGGCTCCCACACGCCGTCGCTCCTGAGGTGGTCGATCTGTTCGCGCAGGTTTCGCTTCCCCGTCGACTCCACAGCGATGCCGGCAGCATCCAGCGCATCAGCTGCCTCCTCTTGAACGTCGGCGGCGAAGTGTCGATCGCGGGGGAGACAGCTCGCCTCCTGGGTGGGGAGGTCGGTGAGCGCCAGGTACGCGTTGGCCAGGTTGCGGACGAGCTTGCCCCACTTGTTGGCTTCGACATGGTCGTGGAGTCGAGCCCGTAGCCCTCCACGTTCGAGGTCGGCCGCCAGCGAATGGCACACGTCGTCGGTGCCCGTCGGCCATCGACCGATCGTGAGGCTCTTGGCGCCGCTGTGCCACACGACCCCCGGCTCCCTGATCGCGGCGCCGATGATGACGGTGCAGCCGTAGGTGTCCATGGACCGTCCGTGGAGGAGCTGCTCGTTGCTGACGCCGTTTTGGGCGCACAGGATCGGACGGTCGGCGTAGAGATCGGCGTGGGCGTCGATCGCCGCTGGAGTGTCGCCAGACTTCATCGCGAGGATCACCCGGGTTGCTCGACCCACATCGAGGTCGTGAGCCGTGTCGGAGGCCGCAAGATCGAAGCGTCCCTGCGTCTGTCCTTCGAGCGTCAGACCGTGGGTCCGGATCGCATCGAGGTGGGCGCCGCGCGCCACGAGACCGACGCTGCACCCGGCCAGGGCGAGTCGCGAGCCGATGACGCTGCCGATGGCGCCCGCGCCGTGAATCACATAGTCGAGGCTCACCTCACCCCCACGATCCGTCGCCGGCCGGTGGATTCCAGACCTCGACGATCTGTCCATTCCGTACCTCGAAGATCTCGACCCCGCAGATCGTGTGCACATCGCCGTCGTGGTCCACGAGGTCGGCCTCGTAGGCCGAGGCGACCCGGGTTCCGTCGTCGACCGCCACGCGGGTCGTGAAGCGCATCGATCTGAACTGGGAGTGAAAGACCTCGATCCGATTCCGGGCCTCGTCTCTGGTGAGCACGATGCGTTGACCAGACGGTTCGTGGCGCACCATCGGGTCGGCCACCAGCTCGTCGATCGCATCGAGGTTGCGACGGTGATAGAGCTCCTCGGTGTATCGATCGACGATGTCCGATGGGCTGTCCGGCTGTGGGCTCAGGTTGTCGGTCACCGATCCATGCTCGCAGACACCGCTCCCGGACCGCGTGGCCAGCCGGTGTTGACCCGCCGGTTAACCTCTGGTGATGCGGAGCTGGAACACGATCCACGCCAACCTCATCGAGAACGAGTTCTGGGTCCGACCCATGAGCGAGATCGACGCCGAGGTGGCCCGCCTCCACAGCGAGGCACCGCTCGACTGGTTCGAGGAAGTTGCCGTCGAGATGAGTCCGATCCCCGTCGGCCCCGGCTATTGGTGTGTGACCAAGCATGCAGACATCGCAGAGGTCTCGCGCACTCCCCAGATCTACAGCTCCGAGGACGGCATCGTCGTCGGCGACACTCCCGCAGAGTTCCGCGAGTTCTTCAGTTCGATGATCGCGATGGACGATCCCCGGCATTCGCGCCTGCGCCGTCTGGTGTCGAAGGGCTTCACCCCCAAGATGCTGCACTCCTTGGAGGAGTCGGTGCAGGGAATCGCGGCGAGCATCATCGACGACATCTCAGAGCAGGGCTCCGTCGACTTCGTCACGGAGGTCGCGGCGGCGCTTCCGCTGAAGATCGTCTGCGACCTGATGGGCATCCCGGACTCCGAGTACCAGATGGTGTTCAACAACACGAACGTCATTCTCGGCATCTCGGATCCAGAGTTTCAGACAGAGGGTGTGGACTTCATCACCGCCCTTCTCGCCGCCGGCGGCGACCTGGCGACCCTCATGGGCGAGGTCGCAGACGCCAAGAAGGGCGGCGACGGTCGCGATCTCACGAGCGTTCTGGTCAATGCGGACCTCGAGGACGATCAGCTGACCGGTTCGGATCTCGCGAGCTTCTTCATCTTGCTGGTCGCGGCCGGCAACGAAACCACTCGCAACGCGATCAGCTGGGGCCTGGACTTCCTGACCAAGAACCCCGACCAGATGAAGATCTGGGCCGCCGATTTCGATGGCGTTGCACCCACCGCCGTGGAGGAGATCGTCCGCCTGGCGAGCCCCGTCACCTACATGCGTCGAACGGTTCTGGAGGACACGGTCCTCGCCGGCCAGGAACTCACCGCCGGCGACAAGGTGTGCATGTTCTACCTGGCGGCCAACCGTGACCCCGACGTCTTCATCGATCCCCTGAGCTTCGACGTCCTGCGCGACCCCAACCCGCAGTACGGCTTCGGTGGGCCGGGTCCGCATTTCTGCCTCGGAGCCCACCTGGCGCGCCGCGAGATCACCGTGATGTTCCGTGAGTTGTTCGACCGACTTCCCGACATCCATGCTGTCGAGGAGCCGGATGCGCTCCAGTCGTCGTTCATCCACGGCGTCAAGCACCTGCAAGCGGAGTTCACCCCGGTTCCGTCCCGCGCCTGACCGTCCGTTCCCCCGATCGGAGACCCAGTGTCCAAGGAATCCTTCGCCCGCGCCAACGGCGTCGACCTCTGCTATGAGACCTTCGGCGACCCTGCCGATCCCGCCGTCTTGCTGGTGATGGGTTTCACCGCCCAGATGACCGCCTGGGACCAGCGCTTCTGCGCCGACCTGGCCGAGCGCGGACGGCACGTGATCCGTTTCGACAATCGCGACTGTGGCCTCAGCACCAAGTTCGACGGGCAGCTCGTCGACATGGCGGCATTGATGGCGGCGCGCGCCGGCGGCCCACCCATCAGCGAAGCGCCGTACTCGCTGCAGGACATGGCTGCAGACGGGATCGGTCTCCTCGACGCTCTCGGGATCGGGCAAGCGCACATCGTCGGAGCGTCGATGGGCGGGATGATCGTCCAGGAGATGGCCGTCCATTATCCCGACCGCGTTCTCTCCATGACGTCGATCATGTCGGCAACCGGCAATCCCGACTACTTCGAGAGTTCCGAGGAGGCGATGGCGGCCCTGCTCGCGCCTCCGCCGGGGGATCGCGACGACTACATCGATGCTGCGTCGACGTGGGCGGTGTGGTCATCCAAGAAATACTTCGACCTCGGCGAGGCGCGCCAGCGGGCCGCCGCGGCCTACGACCGCTCGTTCTATCCCGAAGGCGCGATGCGCCAGATGGCGGCGATCGGTGTGTCGGGGGATCGCGAGCCCTTGCTCGAAAAGCTCGAGCTCCCGGTGCTGGTGATCCATGGCCGCGACGACGCGCTCATCATGGCGTCGGGCGGGTTGCGGACCGCCGAGGTGATCCCGGGAGCCCATCTGCTCCTCGTGGGGGACATGGGCCACGACATCCCGCGCCCGCTCCACCCTGTGGTGATCGACGCGCTCATCAGCCACACCGGCCTCGCCGCGGGCTGACGCCCTGGCATCACCGCCGGTACTGCACGCCCGCCTTGGTACGCCCCACTTCGGAGATCAGCCCGCAGTGCCGCAAGACGTAGCAGGCCCGCTGGGCGAGATCCCTCGACAGTCCCGCGGCCGAAGCCAGCTCCGCGGTCGTGAACGGGTTGTCCAGATCCAGGGGCACGACATCGAGCAGCTGCTCGGCTGAACTGAAGATCCGCGTCTCGACGACGCTGTCGAGCCGGCGGTCCACGGCTCGCCCTCGGCGGCCGCGGGCGACGAGGTCCGTGTCGGATCTCACCTCGGTCTCCTCGACGACGACCACCTGAATCTCCAACGCCGGGTGATCGAGGAGGGTCGGAATGCTCACGAGCTCATCGAACAGGTTCCAGATCCCTGCCTTCTTGGGTGAGCGCCGACGCTTCTTGCCCGGCTGCTCCAACCAGCGCACCGCCGCCACCGGGACGACGATCCGAACGTCATGGTCGTCGAGGAGTCGGTCGAGCTTGCGGCCCATCGCACCGATCGATCCGGTCTGGATCTCGATCAGCAGGTCGCCCCGGACGACGTCGATCACGAAGCCCTCGAGTGGTACCTCGAAGCGATCGTCCGGTTCGGCGAGCCAGTCCTTGAGCGCTCGATGCAGCGATCGTTCGTTGAGGGTGCCGATGTGGGGTTCAGTCGCCATGGCGGAGCTCTTCGATCAACCGGTCGGCCGCGGGGTTGGGGAGCGCTCCGTCCCGCGTGGCCACCACCAGATGGCGGTTGGCGATGGGCCGGTCGTCGATCGGGCGCAGGGGATGTGGCTCTCGTTCGGCCTGGACAGGGGGGAGGACCGTCCAGCCGAGACCCAAGCGCACCATCTCTCTGAGAACCTCGGGTTGGTGCGAATCGGCCACGACATCGAACGAGGCGCCCCTGGCCCGGAGACCGTTGTCGATGAGCCGCCGCGTAACCGAGCCGACCGGGAATGACACCCACGGTCCCCAACTCGACGGTCGAGACGAGTGTTCCCCGGGCGGCGGATAGGCCAAGAGCGGTTCGGCGAGCAGGCGTTCGGTGGTGAGGTCGTCGCGTCCCGGTTCGACGCAGACCGCGAGGTCGAGCTCACCGCGCGCCAGGCTCTCGACCAGCTGACTCGATGGGGCCACGGTCAGGTGCAGCTCGACATCTCCGGAGTCGTGACGAAACCGGCGGAGCGCGTTTCCGAAATGGTCGACGGCCGCCGCATCGATCATCCCGATGCGTACCCGGCCGCTCGCCCCGGCGCGGATCCCGTCGGCCCACAGCAAGAGGTCGGCGGTCTGGGCAAGAACCCGCCGAGCGTGATCGACCATCGGTTCTGCAGCTGCCGCGGGAACGCGTCGACGGCCCTGTCGCTCGAAGAGGACGACCCCCACTCGACGTTGGAGCTCGGCGAGACCCTGGCTCAGCGCAGACTGGGTGACACCGAGGTGTGCCGCGGCCTCGGCCCAGGTCGAGGCGTCGACGGCCGCCACGAGATACTGCAGCTGGGCGACCGTGATGTTGGGAAGATGATGCGGTGGTGCGCTGTTCACGATCGCTGTGTGATTCTTCAGAGATACTGAACTATAGGATATCTGAATCCAGTATCTCTTATCGTCGTGGTCATGGCACTCGACATCGCACCTGCAGACGGCAAGCTCGGCATCCTCACCCCCGGCATGGGCGCCGTCGCAACGACGTTCATGGCGGGCGTCATCGCCGCCCGTCGAGGCCTCGCCGCGCCGATCGGTTCGATCTCGCAGATGGCCCACATCCGGCTCGGCACCCGCGAGGACGGCCGCAACCCGCTGATCAAGGACTTCGTCCCCCTCGCCGACCTGGACGACATCGTCTTCGGCGGCTGGGACCCGATCACCCCCAACGCCCTCGAAGGCGCTCGCACGGCGGGTGTTCTCGAGGACCGCGATCTCGGCTCGATCTCGAGTGAGCTCGAGGGAGTCGTCGCCATGGAGGCGGTGTTCGATCAGCGGTGGGTGAAGAAGCTCGACGGCGCTCGCGTCAAGAAGCTCACGTCCAAAGCCGAACAGGCCCAGGCCCTCATGGACGACATCGAACGATTCCGAGCCGAGAACGACTGCTCGCGCGTCGTGATGGTGTGGTGCGGCTCGACCGAGGCCTATCAGGAGGAGAGCGAGGTCCATCAGACGATCGCCGCGTTCGAAGAGGGCCTCAAGACCGACCACCCCGACATCTCGCCGAGCCAGATCTACGCCTACGCCGCACTGATGAGCGACGTGCCCTTCGCCAACGGCGCTCCCAACCTCAGCGTCGACATCCCCGCGATGATCGAGCTGTCCGGCGAGCGCGGCGTCCCGATCGCGGGGAAGGACTTCAAGACCGGTCAGACGCTGATGAAGACGCTTCTCGCGCCCGGTCTCAAGGCACGGATGCTCGGTCTGCGTGGCTGGTACAGCACCAACATCCTCGGAAACCGTGACGGTGAGGTTCTCGACGACCCGGAGAACTTCAAGACCAAGGAAGTCTCCAAGCTCGGTGTGCTCGACACGATTCTGCAGCCCGAGACCTACCCGGACCTCTACGGAAACATCGACCACGTGGTGCGGATCAACTACTACCCACCCCGCGGCGACAACAAAGAGGGATGGGACGCCATCGACATCTACGGATGGCTGGGCTACCCGATGCAGATCAAGATCGACTTCCTCTGCCGCGACTCGATCCTCGCTGCACCGATCGTGTTGGACCTGGCCCTGTTCATGGACCTGGCCCACCGGGCCGGCGAGTCAGGCGTTCAGGAGTGGCTGTCCTTCTACCTGAAGGCCCCCCAGTCCGAACTCGACGCAGGACCCGAACACGACCTGTTCATCCAGCAGACCAAGCTGAAGAACACCCTGCGCGAATGGATGGGCGAGCAGCCCGTGACGCATTCCGAGGCTGGGTAGCGCTGTTTCTCCCGCTCTGCTCGGGCCGTTCCGGCCACGGAGGCTGTTTCTCCCGCTCTGCTCGGGCCGTTCCGGCCACGGAGGCCGAGCCGCGCTCGATCACCGGGTCGCATTGGCCCTCGAGCACCGCGAGCACGAAGACTGCGCGGCCGCAGGCTGCGCGCACGCCCCGAGCGGAGCGGGGCCAACAGTGGGTGCACGACCAGGGGCGGGCTCGCACACGCCTGAACCGACTCTGGTTCTCTGGCCTCGATCCTCATGATTTTCTCATTTCTCGCTCACTTCACTCTCAGGGAGCGGCGTCATCGTGATCTGCGTCGATGAGCAACCCCCCTACCAACAAGGAGCGAGATCGATGAGCAAGAAGTGGATGGCAGCCCTGGCGGTTCCGGCACTGGCCGTCACCGGCGTGAGCGTTGCGTCGGCGCAGACCGCCGACGAGGACATCACCACCGAGGACTCGACGACCGAAGAGCACGGCCACCGTGGCCCCAGGCTGTTCGGTGCGGTCGCCGAGGCGATGGGCATCGAGGCGTCCGAGCTGAAGGATGCCCTGGAGAGCGGCCAGACGGTGGCCGACGTTGCCGCCGCCAACGGCGTCGACATCGACCAGATCATCGCCGATCTGGTCGCCGAGGCTCAGGTTCGGGCCGATGAGAACGGCTTCGAGAACTTCGACGCCGCTCAGCTGACCGAACGTCTGACGGCCGCCGCCAACGGCGAAGGCGACTTCGGTCGCCGGGGCCCCGGCCACCATCGTGGTGCCCGCGGTTCGTCCGAAGCTGTCGAGACCCTTCTCGGGCTCGAGGGCGAGGACATCCGTGATGCCCTGCGCGAGGGCCAGACCCTCGCCGAGGTCGCCGAAGGCCAAGGCGTGTCACTCGACGACCTGGTGTCGACCATCGTCGACGACATCGAGAACCGCATCGAGGAGAGCGGCCGGGAGCTTCCCGACGACTTCTCCGTCGAGGATCTCGAGGAACGGATCACCGAACGTGTGACCTCCGAGCGTCCCGAGCGCGGTGAGCGCGGCCGCCGCGGCGGCCCGCGTGGCTTCGGTCCGGGCGGTCAGAACGGCGGAGCCGACACCGAGGCCGAGAGCACGGGGGTGTAGTCAGCCACCTTCGGACAACCCATCCCGCTGGCCTCCTCCCAGCCAGCGCCCCACAGTGAGCCCGGCGACTCCCTCCGCCGGGCTCACTGCCGCGCCGGAGAAAAGGTGCCTGGCACCTAACGTTACGATTCGTAACACAAAGTGCCAGGCACCAACTCACACCAACTCAGCCGTACATGCCACCGTCGACGGTGAACTCCTGGCCTGTGCAGTAGCTCGACTCGTCGGAAGCGAGGAACAGCACCACCTTGCCGACCTCGTCGGGTTCGGCGACCCGGCCGAGCGGGAGCGTGCGCAGCATGCGCGAGGTGCGGTCGCTCTCGTCGTGGAAGTCGTGGACCTGGGCCAACATGTCGGTGTCGATCCACCCCGGATGCACCGAGTTGATCCGAACCCCTCGGCGTCCGAGGTCCTTCGCCGCGGACTTGGTCATACCGCGCACCGCCCACTTGGAGGCGCCGTATGCGAACGAGGTGGGGGTCCCCATCAATCCGGCGACCGAGCTGATGTTCACGATGGACCCCGCGCCCTGCTCGGCCATTGCGGCGCCCACCTTCTGCATGCCGAGAAACACGCCCAGCGCGTTGATGTCCATCATGCGACGGAAGGCATCCACGGACGTCGCCATCATCGAGGTGTTCTCGAAGATGCCGGCGTTGTTGACCAGAACGTCGATGCGACCGTGGCGTTCGACCACATCGGCGACCACGCGGTCCCAGTCCCCTTCGCTCGCGACATCGTGGTGGAGGTAGTCGCAGCCGAGCTCCCCTGCGGTCTGCTCACCTGCCTCGTCGAGGACATCGGTCAGGACGACGGTGGCGCCGGCGTCGGCGAACAGCCGGCCTTCGACGGCCCCTTGTCCCCGCGCCCCGCCAGTGATGATCGCCACCTTCGAGTCGAGAATTCCCATGGTCAGCCTTTCTGAATCGTCTGCAGAATCTGTGTGAGCTGAGTCGCATCGTCCGGCGTGTTCACCGGAATGCTGAACTCGATGCGGTCGATCACGTGCCCGTATCGGTCGACGAGCTTGTCCCCGATCTCGTCGTAGGTCCCCACGGTCGCAATCGTGTGGAGCATCTCGTCGTGCACCAGCTCGGGGATCTCCTCCCAGCGCTGCTCCCGGGAGAAGACCGTCGCCTCTTCGGCCAGGTCGAACCAGTCGTGCACCTCGAACGCCGGCCGGTACGCAGGGGTTGACAAGTAGAACCCGACCCTCGCCCGAACGGTCTCGGCAACTCGTTCGAGCGTCTGCTCGTCTGGGGCGGCTGCGACCAGCGGTTTCATGCACCAGTCGACGTCCTCGGGATCGCGGTCGGAGCGGGCGGCGCCTCGCTCGACGGCGGGGAGCATCACCTCGTCCACGTACTTGGGCGAGCACACCGGGTGCAGGCGGATTCCGTCCGCGACCTCGCCGGCCACCGCGCACATGTTGGGGTTGATCGCAGCGACGTGGACCGGGATGTCCGGGTTCTCGATGGGGCCCGGGTCGAACAGCGGCACCATGAGGTCGAGCTTGTAGTGGTCGCCGTCGTGGTCCAACGGGACCCGATCCTGCCAGCACCGCCAGACCGCACGCATGGCCAGGATGTAGTCGCGCATCCGTGGTGCAGGCGCCGTCCATTCCATCCCGAATCGGCGCCGAATGTGGCCTCGCACCTGCGAACCGAGGCCGAGAATCGCCCGCCCGCCCGAGGCCCTCTGCAGCGTCCAGGCCGACATCGCGGTGATGGTCGGCGAGCGGGGAAAGGCCATGGCGACCGACGTTCCGAGCCCGACGGTGGTCGTCGTGGTCGAGGCGAGGGCGAGGAGCTGATACGGGTCGTCCTTGGTCTCTTCGACCACCAGGGCGTCGTAGCCGAGTTCCTCCACCTGGGCGGCTGCCGCGGCGACCGTGCGCACATCGAGCGGTGTCTCGGGTTCGCGGAGCCCTGGATCGAGCTTTCCGAGGGGAAGAAGCGTCTCCGTCCTCACGTGACCTCCCGGTCGAGTCGAGTGCCCAGCACACTAGGGTGCGCGGGTGCTTCGCCCCCCAGGATCGGCTTCGGGTCGTCTGACCTCGGCCGTCCTGGGATTCGTGCTCGTGATGACGATGACGATGGGCGCGTTCCAGGTGATTGCGCTCGCCATCGTGGCCGACGATCTCACCGACGACCTGGGCATGACCGCGCTGCTCTTCGGTGCCGTCGCGACCGCGAACACGGTGGTCGGTGCGCTGTTCGCCCCGAGGTCCGGACGGGTCACCGACCTCATCGGTCCGAAGCCGTCGGTCGTCTTGGTGATGGTGATCGCCTCGATCGGCATGTTCATCACTGCGGCGGCCAACAGCGCCTGGATCCTCTTCGTGTCGTGCGCCTTCTCCGGCCTGTGTCAGGGGTGGTGCAACCCGGCGACCAACAAGCTCATCGCTGAGCGTGTCCCGCCCGGAAACCGCGGCACCCTCACCGGCATCAAGCAGTCGGGTGTTCAGCTCGGCGGCTTTCTGGCCGGGGCGACGTTGCCAACGATCGCCTCGGCCTCCAGCTGGCGAACCGGCTTGGTGGTCTACGCCATCGCCGCGGCGGCCACAGCCGTCATCGCCCTGGTGTTCCTCGGGCCAGACGGACCGCGCGACACCGGGAGTACCGCAGAGCAGACCCGCGCGCAGGACGGCGCGCTCCCACGAGCCATCTGGTTGCTGACGATCTACGCGCTCCTGATGGGGACCGTCGTCGGCGGGACTGGCCGTTTCCTGCCGCTCTTTGCCGAGAACCAACTCGGCATGTCCAACTTCGCCGCTGGAATGGTGTCGGCCCTCCTCGGAGGTCTGGCGATCGCCACGCGGATCTTGTGGGGCGGCCTCAGCGAGTCGCAGGTTCGGCCGTCCCTGGCGCTCGCGATCCAGGCGGCGCTCGCTGCCTGCGCACTTGGTCTGATGCTCCTGGCAGTCCCCATCGGAAGCGGAATGCTGTGGGTCATGGCGGCGGTTGGTTCGCTCGGGCTCAACTCCTGGAACTCCGTTGCCATGCTCGCTGTGATCACAGGTGTGCCCACAGCCCTTGCGGGGCGCGCAAGCGGCGTGGTGGTGTTCGGCTTCATGACGGGGCTGAGCATCGGGGGCGTGTTCCCCGGTCTCATCGAGGAGCTCACCGGTCGGTATGACTTGGCGTGGGCCACCCTGTTGGTCCTTGCGCTCGTGTCGTCGGTGCTCGCGACGGGCAACAAGGAGCTCGGCCGCATCGAGGAGTCCCCCTCGAATGGCTGACCCCGCAGCCGAGGCGAGCCACCAGCTCGCGGTTCTCGCGACGGCGATGGTGCTCGCCATGTCGACGTGGTTCTCCACAGCGGCGGTCCTCGGCCAACTCAGGGTCGACTGGGACCTGTCCCGCACGGAGGCCAGCTGGCTCACGATCGTGGTCCAGCTCGGCTTCGTGGTCGGCGCTGTCTGCTCCTCTCTCACCAACCTGGCCGATCGTGTGCCGCCGCGTCGGCTCGTCTTTCTGGGCGCCGTCGGTGCCGCGGTGGCGAATGCGGCCGTGGTGCTCGCCGACGGGTTCGGGTCTGCCGTCGCGCTTCGCTTCGTCACCGGTGCCTGCCTCGCCGCCGTGTACCCGCCGGCTCTCAAAGCGATGTCGAGCTGGTTTGTGAAGGGGCGCGGGTTCGCGCTCGGCGTGATGGTGGGGGCGCTCACCCTCGGAAGTGCTCTGCCGCACCTCATCAACGGGCTCGGCGGACTCGATTGGAAGCTCACCCTCCTGATCGCTTCGGGAACAACTCTGCTCGGAGGCTCGATCGCCGAAGTTCTCGGTGCCGATGGTCCCCACCTGACCGCGGGTGCGGTCTTCGACCGGACCCAAGTGCGCAAGATCTTGACCAACCGCGACTTCCAGCTCGCCAGCAGCGGGTACTTCGGACACATGTGGGAGCTGTATGCGATGTGGTCGTGGATCGCCGCGTTCTACGGCGACGCGCTCGACACTTCTGCCCGAACCGCCAGCCTCGCTGCCTTCGGCGTGATCGGCATCGGCGCCGCGGGATGCGTCTACGCCGGGCTCGTGAGCGACAGAAGGAGTCGCTACGAGGCCGCCGGCCTCGCGATGAGGTGGTCCGGAACCGTGGCGGTCGCTATCGGCTTTCTGGTCGACGCGCCGACGCCGGTCGTACTCGGGGCCGGTCTGGTCTGGGGTTTCTGGGTGGTGGCGGACAGCGCCCAATTCTCGACGATCGTCACCGAGGTCACCGACAGGCGCTATGTGGGGACCGCGCTCACCCTGCAGCTTGCAATCGGGTTCGTCCTCACCGTGTTCACGATCTTCCTTGTACCCGTCGTTCGAGACGGCCACGGGTGGGGGTGGGCGTTCCTCCTGCTGGCGCCTGGGCCGATCCTCGGCATGTGGGCGATGCGCGCGCTTGAAGGACGCGCGGCGAGCCGGCCAGCCCAGCCCGCCGACCCGGTGGTGAGCCCGTTCTTCTGATCGGCGCTCCTGCCCGGTAGCCTGATGACACAGGTACCGAGTTGGTGCCGCCCGGGCCGGCGCCGAAGATGCGCCTCAAGCTGTACCCAGTGAGCCCGGCTGTTCGCATCTTCGGAAAGAGCACTGAGTACGGGTGTCCCCCACCTTCTTCGATTTGGGCGTCCCGGTTGAGATCTGTCGAGCCCTCGAGGCCCGCGGCATCACCGAACCGTTCGCCATCCAACGCGCGACCGTCGAGGACGCGCTCGCTGGCCGCGACATCTGCGGCCGCGCCCCGACCGGGTCGGGCAAGACCCTCGCCTTCGGCATTCCCCTCGTCGCCAGCACCCCGCAGGGCGAGCCGCACCGCCCCCGCTCTCTCGTGCTGGCGCCCACGCGCGAGCTGGCCGAGCAGATCGCCGTGGAGATGCGTCGGCTGGCGCCCCGCCAGGAATCCATGGTCGCCTCGGTCTACGGGGGAGTGAGCTACAAGCCCCAGCTGGCTGCGCTTCGCCGACGAGTCGACATTCTCGTGGCGTGCCCTGGTCGCCTCGAGGACCTCATCAACAGCAACGACGTGTCGCTGGCCGACGTCGACCGCGTCGTTCTCGATGAGGCTGACCGCATGGCCGACATGGGCTTCATGCCCGCGGTGAAGCGGCTTCTCGACCGCACCTCCAAAGACCGCCAGACATTGTTGTTCTCGGCGACCCTCGATGGCGATGTGGCCGAGTTGACCCGCAAGTACCAGCGAGACCCGGTCCGTCACGAGGTGGGCGAGGCCACACCCGATCTCTCCACCGCCCGTCACGTGTTCTGGCGCGTCGCTCGCGCCGATCGGGTCGATCTCTCGGCGAAGGCGATCACCGCCAACTGGCCCTCGATCGTGTTCTGCCGGACGCGCCACGGGGCCGACCGTCTCGTGAAGCAGCTTCGCCAGCGTGGCGTCGATGCTGCAGCCATCCACGGAGGTCGCTCTCAGAGTCAGCGGACCCGCGCTCTCGACCAGTTCGGGTCCGGCGACGTCCAGGCCTTGATCGCCACGGACGTCGCGGCTCGCGGCATCCACGTCGAGGGTGTTGCGTCTGTCATCCACTTCGACCCGCCCGAGGACCACAAGGCCTACATCCACCGCAGTGGTCGCACCGCCCGCGCCGGGAGCTCGGGTGTCGTGATCTCTCTCTGCCAGCCCGAGCAGGCCAAAGACGTCAAGAAGATGCAGAAGACGCTGGCGCTGGTGGCCCCTTTGTCGGACCCCGATGGCGATCTCGTCGCAGATGTCGAGCCGCGCCGCGCCAAGCCCGCCGAGCAGCATTCGGCGCCCGCTCAGCCGAAGAAGAAGCAGCAGCAGCGCCGCCAGAACGGGCATACGCCCAACCATCAGCGGTCCGGCAAGTCCTCCAACGGCAAGCCCGCAGGCAAGTCCTCCAACGGCAAGCCGTCGAATGGGCGGCCGAACGGCAAGCCGTCGAATGGCAAGCCGTCGAATGGGAAAGCGTCGGGGAGCAAGCGCCGCTCAGGACCACCCAAGCGGAACGGCCAGGGCGGGCGAGCGCAGTCGCACAACGGATCCAGCCACAACGGATCCGGCCACGGCGGGCAGTCGCGCCCGTCCCAGAAACGTCGTGCCGGTGGCGGTGCGAAGACCTCTGGACGTCGCTGAGACTCAGCCGCCGAGGTACGCCGCCACCGCGATGGGCTTCTCGAAGCCCTTCACCATGCGGCGGCCGGCCGGCTCGAACTCGCATTCGGCGGCGGTCTCTGCAAGTTCCTGGGTGACCAGAAGCTCTTCGGGAACCGCTTGATCCACGAGCCGCGCGGCGAGGTTGACGACCGGGCCGTAGTAGTCGCCGCCCTGGAGCAGAACGTTGCCGTACGCGAGCCCACCGCGGGGCACGATGCCGTCACCGAACGAACTGACGGCTGCCATCAGTGCCGCTCCGGCGCGGCAGGCGTCGTTGGCGTTTGTCGAGACGTACATGACCTCGTCGCCGATCAGCTTCACGACTCGCGCCTCGTGTGGAGCGACGGCATCATGGGCGCGGGCCTCGAAGTCGCGAACGAAGACACCGAGCTCCTGGGGCGACATCTCCCCGGACAACGCGGTGAAACCCACGAGGTCCACGAACCCGACTGCGAACCGGTAGTCGAATCGTTCCTCGGCATCGATTGACGTGCGACGTGTGCGATCGATCGCCTGCAGGGTGTGGCGTCGCAGCAGGGTCTGAAGCGCCGATCCGAAATCGGCCTCGAGCAGGCCGGCTGCCTCGTAGCTCCGTTGCGCGTGCTCGAACTCGCTGCCGTTGTCGCGCACGTAGGGGGCCTCAACGTCGTGCAGGAACACCGAGACAGCGGCCTCGCCGATGCGCGCCATGGCCGATCCGATCACCCGGATCGTGGCCAGCGACTCGGCCTCAGAGAAGAGCTCCGAGAGGGCGCCCAGGGATCGGATGGTCTCCACTTCGGCATCGGTGAAGGCCAGTTCGCCGCCGTCGTGGGTCAAAGGCGTGAGCCCCAACGTCGCAGCGACGAGCTGGATCTGGTCGAGATCATGCCCCTCTAGCCCTGCTTCGAGGGGTCGTGCATCCCCACCGCGCATCCGGTGATCACTCGCCAGCGCCGTCAACCCCACGGGCTCGTCGATGTGGACCCGGCGCATCTCCTCGATGGTGAATCCGTGTTCGTCGAGCCACTGCAGCAGCGCCAGTCGCTCGTCGGCCCCTGACATCGCTGGGTCGTAGAGCTCCGCTGCGACGAACTCGTCCTCATTCGCCATGGCGCGAACCTACGACGTCGGGCGGCGATGCCGAGCCGCCGGATGTGTGTCCGGCAGGCGGGCGTGACCGAACAGCTTCTGACGAAGCGGGCCGGGCGAGTACTCCGTCTGCATCAGGCCGCGCTCCTGCAGGATCGGGACCACGCCGTCGACGAAGTCGCTGATCGTGCCCGGCAGCACCGACGTGATGATGTTGAAGCCGTCGACGCCTTGCTCGAACCGCTTCTGGATCGCATCGGCCACCTGCTCGTCTGAACCGGTGAGGAACTGACCTGCCAGGTTGCTCCGGATGAGATCTGCGAATGTCCTGGTTCCGGCAGGCGCGGAGTCGATCAGGGCCTTCACCAATCCCTGCACACCTTCGGTGCGCAGCTCTTCGAGCGGACGGTCGGGGTCGATGTCGGACAAGTCGACGCCGACGTTGCCCGAGATGTGCGCCAGCCCCGCTTCGACCGACAGCACCTCGAGGTAGTCCGCCTCCTTTGCCTTGGCCTCCTCTTCGGTGCCGCCGACGATGGGCGACAGTCCACCGACGAACCGGAGGTCGCCGACGGCCCGTCCGAATGTCTCGGCGCGCTCGTTCAGATCGTCCATCGGACGGTCCCCACGTGCGGTGGGGATGAAGGCCGCCTCGGCGTGTTTGGCCGCGAAGTCGCGGCCGCGATTGGAGGACCCGGCCTGGAACAGGACTGGGGTTCGTTGCGGCGACGGCTGGGCCAGGTGCGGTCCGTCCACGGTGTAGTGCGCTCCGGCGTGGTTGATCGGGTGCACCTTGTCCGGGTCGGCGTAGATGCCGCTCGCCCGATCGGCGAGAACAGCGTCTTCGTCCCAGCTGCCTTCCCAGAGCTTGTAGACGACCTCGAGGTACTCCTCGGCTCGTACGTACCGCTCGTCGTGCGCGGGGAGTTGCGGGTACCCCAGGCTGCGGGCGGCGTTCTCGAGGTAGCCGGTGACCACGTTCCAGGCGATCCGGCCATTGGTGATGTGATCCAGGGTGGTGATCTGGCGGGCGAAGGTGAACGGGTGCGCCTGGTAGATCGAGCTCGTGAACGCGAATCCGAGATTCTCGGTGACCGTCGACATCGCCGGGATCATGAGCATCGGGTCGTTGACCGGCGTTTGCATGCCGGTGCGGATCGATGTCGCGCCACTGCCCCCGTACGTGTCGTAGACACCCATGACATCGGCGAAGAAGACCGCGTCGAACAGGCCCCGCTCACACTCCCGGGCGAGCTCCATCCAGGGATCGAGCGACGTGTACTCGACCTGGCGTGCCTCGGGTCTGCGCCAGACGCCCTGCTGAATGTGGCTGACGCAGTTCATCGTGAACGCGCACAGCAGCAGTCGGCGGGGCGGGGTCGCGGTCATGTCGTTGGATCCGGCGGTGCTGTCAGATCGACGCCCGTCAGCGCTTGCCATCTGCTGAGGAAGTCGCCCGTCTCCGCTGACCACAGATCGACCCACTCCGCATCGTCGTGCCGCTCGCGAAGGTCGATCAGCTCGTCGATACCCGTTCCGACGGTGACCCGGAGAGGTGGTCGATCAGCGTCGATCGCATCGGCGACGGCGCCCGCAACGAGCTCGGCGGGTGAGGCGTGCGCATGGTCGTGCCCGACGGCGAAGCCCCAGTTCTTCGCCACAGGCCGGTAGGGGCTGTCGCGGTCGGGGGCGCCGGTTTTCTCGCGGATCGGTGTGACGATGGCGCCGGGTTCGATGAGCGTGGTGTGGATGCCGAAGATTGCGGCCTCGGGAGCCAGTGATTCGCTCAGCGCTTCGACTGCCCACTTGCTCGCCGAATAGGGCCCGAAGATCGGGATCGCGGTACGACCCGCGACCGAGGAGATGTTGACGATGTGGCCGCGCCGACGTTCGCGCATGCCCGGGAGTGCAGCTTGGATGCACCTGACGACGCCGAAGACGTTGGTCTCGAAGAGTCGCTTCCAGTCTTCGATCGAGAACTCCTCGATCGATCCGACGGGGCTCATTCCCGCGTTGTTGACCACGATGTCGACGTCGCCGGCAGCAGCGAACCCGGCGCGGACGGACGCGTCGTCGTCGACGTCGAGCTCCACCACCTCGACCTCCAGTCCTGCCGCGGCGGCGTCGGCGAGGAGCCCGTCCGCCTTCGACGAGTCCCGCATGGTGGCGACGACCTCGTGCCCGCGCCTGGCCAACTCGATCGCGGTCGCCCGCCCGATCCCCGTCGATGTCCCCGTCACCAGCGCACGCATGCGGCAGAGCTTCGCGCAGGATCGCCGGGCGAGGTTGAGCAACGTGGTGCCTGACACCGAGTTGCTCAACTCTCCGGGTGGAACGGCCGGGGCGGGTGGGCCTGGCGGGCCGTGGCAGTCCGCAGACGAGGGAGCGCAGCGAGGCGCCGAGGGCCTGAACGGCCTGGGGCGGGTGGCCGGGTGGGCCGTGGCAATCCGCAGACGAGGGAGCGCAGCGAGCGAGGATTGCGGCAACAAAACAGCATTGCGGCCACAATGGAGCTCATGGACGCGGCGACTTTGGAGTCTCACCTCGACACGATCGAGGAGCAGGGCTACTGCATCATCGAGAACGCGATCGAGCCGGAGCTCGTCACCGAGATCCGTGAAACGGTGGCGAGAGTCGAGCGAGAGCTGGACATTCAGCCCCGCGGCAACCGCTCAGAGGGGTTCGCCACCAAGCGGATGTACAACCTGCTGTCGAAGGATCGGGCGTTCTGGAAGCTGCCGATCCACGACAACGTGTTGCCGTTTCCCCAGGCGCTGATGGACCGCGAGTGCATTCTCTCGGGCACGACCTGCATGAACATCGGGCCGGGAGAGGTGCACCAGGGCCTGCACAGCGACGACGGCCTCGTGTCGACACCGCGGCCCCGCATGCCGTTCATGGTCACGACCATCTGGGCCTTCACCGACTTCACAGACGACAACGGTGCAACGCGGGTCGTCCCCGGGTCACACAAGTTCGACCATGAGCCGCGCAAGGGCGAGGAGGTCGAGCACGTCCCCGCCGAGATGCCCGCCGGCTCGGTGCTGATCGTGAACGGCGGTACGTGGCACTGCGGGGGCGCCAACACGTCGGAGGACGATTGGCGACTCGGGATCAGCGTGCAGTACTGCCAGGGCTTCATGCGCCAGCAGCAGAACCAGTACTACTCGCTCGCGCCAGAGGATGTTCGTGACATGCCGCCTGAGCTGGCGAGGCTGTGCGGGTTCTCGCTCTACCGGGGAATCATGGGCCACGTCGACGGCGCAAGCCCTGGCCAGTTCCTCGGTGCAGACGGACTCAGCGAGACGGCGTATCAGCAGATGCGACTCACCCGGGACGGCCAGCTCAACTGAGGTGGGCTGCTTCGCTGCGGGCCTTCGCAGCGCGGTGTTGGCCCCTGCGTGGTGGAATGTGGTCGCGGCGCTGCTGGGGAGCGGTGCCGCAGAGGGGGCACCATGTCGGAGACAGCAGCCGCGATACGCGATCGGCTCACACACCCGGTGATCGACTCCGACGCTCATTGGTTGGAGTTCGGTCCCTACGTTCGAGAACGCTTGTTGGCGATCGGCGGGGAGAAGGCGGCCGCCGGCTTCACCGGTTTGCAGGAGATCGTGCCGATCCAGGAGATGGGTCCCGAGGAGCGTGCCCATCTCGGGTATGGCCATCCGGGTTTCTGGATGCTGCCGATGAAGAACACTCGAGATCGCGCGACCGCGATGATGCCGGCGCTTCTCGCCGAACGCATGGAGGAGTTGGGCCTCGACTTCTGCGTGATGTACCCCACGGGCGGATTCGCTCCGGCCGCCCACACCGACCCGGAGATCCGCCGCGCCGGCGCTCGTGCGTTCAACATCTTCAGCGCGGAGTACTTCGCCGATCACAGTGACGTGATGACCCCTGTGGCGATCATCCCCATGCACGACCCCGACGAGGCGATCGCCGAGATCACCTACGTGCGTGAGACGCTCGGCCTCAAGGCGTGCCTTTTCAACGGCATGGTGCCCCGGCCGGTCCCTGCCGCCGAGGAAGGCAACTCCAAGGCGTACCGGTTGGGTTCGGTGACCTATGACGTGTTCGGGCTCGACAGCCCGCATGACTACGACCCTGTGTGGCAGGCCTGCGTCGAGCTCGGCGTATCGCCGACCTTCCACGCCGGTGGCCGCGGCTACGCGCTGAGGCGGTCGCCGACCAACTTCACCTACAACCACATCGGGCACTTCGCCTCGACCGCCGAGGCGATCTGCAAGGCGATGTTCATGGGTGGCGTCACACGCCGGTTCCCCGACATCCGCATGGGGTTCCTCGAAGGGGGCACCGCATGGGCCTGCCAGCTCTTCGCCGACCTCATCGAGCACTGGGAGAAACGCAACCGCACAGCGCTGGAGTGGAACGACCCCGACACACTGGATCACGACATGATGCGGGAGCTGGCAGCATCGCACGGTCCGCCGGGCATGGCCGAGCTCATGTCGGATCGGGAGAACGCGCTGTTCGCCGCCCTCAACGCGGATGCGTCCTCGAGCACCGCCGGGCAGGTCGAGCTCGACGACTACGCCGCGTGCGAGATCGACGACGAGGAAGACATGGTGGACCTCTTCGTGCCCAACTTCTACTTCGGTTGCGAAGCCGACGACCGGATGAACGCCACGGCGTTCAACACCAAGGCCAACCCGTTCAACGCCCGAATCAATGCGCTGTTCTCCTCGGACATCGGACACTTCGACGTCATCCACATGGACCGGGTTCTGCCCCACGCGTGGGAGCTCGTGGAGGACGAGCTCATGTCGCTGCAGGACTTCCGGGAGTTCACCTTCGCGAACCCGGCCCGCTTCTGGACCGCGAATCAACCCGACTTCTTCGCCGGAACCGTCGTGGAGAAGCAGGTCGACGAGCTGCTGAGAGCCAGCTGAATCCGGCCGGACGGCGCAGCGACGACTCGTTGCCACATTTCGCAATGCGAATTAGGTTCCCTGATACGGAAACCATGGGGGTGACGTGATGTCGGATACATCCGAGGTCAGCGTGCGATTGACCAGGGCCGAGTTGGACCAGGCGAGCCATGCGCCGGGCGAGATCTACGCCAGCCCGGAGATCTTGCGGCGTGAGGTAGACGAGTACTTCAAACGCGAGTGGCTCTACGTCGGACGGGTCGAGGAGCTGGCCGAGCCGGGTGACTACATGGCGCTTCGGCTCGTCGGTGAGCCCGTGTTGCTGTCGCGTGACCGAGATGGCCAGCTGCACGCCAACTACAACATGTGCGCCCACCGAGGCGTCGAGATCGCGTACGGCTCAGGCAACAAGAAGGCCTTCAGCTGCCCGTACCACGGTTGGGTGTATGGACTGGATGGCAAGTTGAAGGGGGCCGCCTACATGGAGGACACCCGGGGCTTCGACCTTGCCGATTGTTCGCTGCCGACAATGAAGGTCGACGTGTGGCGGGGCAACATCTTCATCAACTTCGACAACGACGCCGAACCGTTGGCCGATGCGATGGCGTCGATCGACGAGGAGTTCTCGTTCCTCGGCTGGGAGAAGTGCCGCCTGGGCAACAAGATCGAAATCGACCTCGCGTGCAACTGGAAGTTCGTGCACGAGAACCTGATGGACTTTTACCACGTCGGGGTTTTGCACGCCGGGAGCTTCGGCGCCGGTTTCACATTCGAACCCGACATGGTCGAGACCCACGATGGCGGCGGCCTGTCGCTCTTCTACCAGGCCGGCCCGCCGACCCCGGGCGCTGAGCCGCTGCTGGGCAAGATGCCCTGGCTCGAGGACCGCGATCACAGCTTTGCGTGCACGTCGTTCAGCACTCCCAACCTGACGTTCTTCGGGCGTATCGACTGCATCCGACCGATGGTTGCGTGGCCGATCGACGAGGGTCACACCAAGGTGATCGTCTACCACCTGTTCCCCGAGGAGTTCTTCGACCGTCCCGACATCGAGGAGACGCTGAAGATCTATCACGACTTCCAGATCGTGGTGCTCGAGGAAGATCGGCTGATGATCGAATCGATGCAGCTGGCGATGAGCTCTCCTGCGTACGTTCCCGGTCGCTTGAGCACTCTCGAGAAGGGGATCCACAACTTCTTGAACGGGTACCTGGACCGAGTTCTCCCAGCGGACGGAGCCTCGGCATGACCGCCACGCTCGCGAGCGCGGCCGACACGTTGATGTCGGACTACATGGATCTGAGCGCAGGGGAGACGGTCCTCATCACTGCGGACACCGACGGCGACGAGGCCGTGTGGCGAGCGGTTCAAGAGGCCTCCCTCCGGGCCGGCGCGACCGCATCTGTGCTGCTGATCCCGCCGCTCCCGTACCAGGGACGATTGGCCGACCCCTACGTCACTGGGACGACATCGGCTGCCGTGAAGGCCTGCGACGTGTGGATCGACCTCACGTTCCCCTATCTCGCGGGGTCTGAGGTCCACGACGAAGCGATGGAGGCGGGTCACATCCGCTATCTGCTCGGTGCCGATCTCAACTCCGATGGGCTGCTTCGCTTGTTCGGGCGGGTCGATCTCGATCGCTACTTCGCGGTGCATCACGCGTTCGACTGCCTGGTGAACGAGGCGGTGGGCAAGACCGTTCGCATCACCGACAAGGCGGGCACGGATGTGAGCTTCACCCTTGGCCAGCGAGGCTTCGAGAAGCCGCGGCGGGCCAGCCAGCCCGGGACCGTGCTCGTCCCAGGGTCCTGCACGATGTTCCCCGATGTCGAGACGGTGAAGGGAACGATCGAGGTGGGCTCGGTCTTTCACGAGTACTACACCCCGCTCACCGCGCCGATGACGATCGAGGTCGACGGACGCATCCAGGCGATCCACGGAGGGGGCAACGAGAGATCCGTCGCGGACCGCGCCCTCCGGCGAGCCGGCACCGATGGCGAGTACGGGTACATCATCCATTTCACCCACGGCATTCATCCCGCAGCGCGGGTCACCGGCGGGTCGTTCATCGAGGACATGCGAACCCAAGGGAACAACGCCATCGGCATGGGGATGCCGTGGTGGGACCCGGGAGGTGGCGAGAACCATCCCGATGCCATCTTGTACCTGCACACGGTCGACATCGACGGTGTGCGTGTTGTCGAGGACGGCGAGATCGTCGGTCCCGACTCGCTGGTGGGGCTTGCCGCTGATCTCGAACCGCTGGTCGGTTGAGCTGATGAAGCCTCCTCCCTTCTCTTTCGTCGCACCGACGTCGCTCGCCGGCGTGGTCGAGGCCATGGCGGCACACGGCGACGACGCCCGCATCCTCGCCGGCGGCCAGAGCCTCGTGCCGCTGATGAACATGCGTCTGGCCCGCCCCGACGTGGTCGTGTCCATCAATCGATGCGACGAGCTCGACTTCGTCGAGGTCACCGATACGCACGTGGCGATCGGCGCCTTGGTGCGTCAGATCGATGCCGAACGCCACGCGTCGATCGGCACGGAGTGCCCGCTGCTGGTCGACGCGCTCAAGCACGTCGGACTCCCCGCCACCCGAAATCGGGGCACCGTCTGCGGCATCCTCGCCCACTGTGACCCGCTGGCCGAGTTGCCGGCGGTCGCGCTCGTTCTCGAAGCCGAACTGGTGCTCACAAGTGCGGGCGGCGAACGAAGGGTTGCTGCGGAGGACTTCTTCGTCACCGAGATGACGACCAGCATCGAACCGGGGGAGATCATTTCGTCGGTCGAGTTCATACGCCAGGACCCGAGCGAACACAGCGCATTTCTCGAGATCACGAACGGCGGACACGCGTGGCCGGTCGGCGGAGTCGCCCTGCGATGGGCCGTCACCGACGGCGTGTGCACGATGGCTCACCTCGCGGCGTTCGGTGTCGGATCCGTTGCTCAACGCCTGACCGGAGCCGAGAACGAGCTCGTGGGCTCGGACCTCGGACCGGAGGCGATTGCCACAGCGGCGATCGCCGCCCGCAGCGAGGTCGATCCCACCGGCGACATCCATGCCGATGCCGACTATCGGCGCCACTTCGTCGGGTTGCTGCTCGAACGAGGTCTCACACAGGGGGTGAGCTCATGACCGAGATGCACGACATCGAAGTCACGGTCAACGGTCGCCGCCGCCAGGGCCGGGTCGAATCTCGGCGCCTACTCATCGACTTCCTGCGCCACGACCTCGGGCTGACCGGTGCCCACATCGGCTGCGAGCAGGGCGTGTGCGGAGCGTGCACCGTCTTGTTGGACGGCCGCACTGCTCGGAGCTGTCTGCACTTCGCCGTCGCAGTCGACGGGGCCGAGATCCGGACGGTGGAAGATCTCGCCACCCCCGACCAGCTGCACCCCATCCAAGAGATGTTCCACCAGAAGCACGCCCTGCAGTGCGGCTTCTGCACACCGGGCTTCCTGCTCACCACCGTCGAGTTTCTCGAACGGGAGCCCGACCCCGACGAAGAGGACATCCGGGAGGCGCTCATGAACAACGTGTGTCGCTGCACCGGCTACGCAAACATCGTCGAAGCCGTCGCGGCGTCCGCCGTGGAGCTGCGTCGCAGGGGTGAAGCATGAGCAACGACCAGCCGACCCCCGATCGATTCAACCTCGCCAGCCAAAACCACGTCGGGCAGAGCGTTCCGCGGCGCGAGGACGACCAGCTCCTGCGCGGTCAGGGCAGGTACCTCGACGATGTGCCCATCCCGCCCCAGACCGCGCACATGGCCCTTGTTCTCAGCCCCCACGCGCACGCTCGCATCACGTCGATCGACGTCAGTGAAGCGCTCGCCCTCGAGGGTGTGCTCGAAGTCTTCACCGGCGAAGACCTCGCGGGGATGGTGAAGCCGATCACCGCGCAGATCGAGCTGCCGGACTACAGCTCCAACAGCCGCGATGTCGTGGCCGTCGACGAGGTTCGGTTCGTCGGCGAAGCGGTCGCCGTGGTGGTGGCCGAGAGCCAGTATCTCGCCGAGGACGGCGCCGAGCTCGTCGATGTGGACTACGAGGTGCTCGCGGCCGTCATCAGCCTCGACGACGCCACCGACGTCGATGCACCCCAGGTCAATCCGACCGTTCCGGGCAACGTCTACTACGACGGCCGGTTCGCCACCGACGCGGTCGCGGAGGCTTTCGCGGCCGCGGCCCACATCGTCTCTGAAGAGTTCCGATCCAATCGCGTCACCGCGGTGCCCATCGAACCGCGGGGCTGCCTTGCCGTGCCCGAACATGGCGACACCCTCGTGTTCCACTCCTCGACGCAGATCCACCATGTTCTGCGAACCGCGCTCGCGGAGTTCCTCGATGTGGCGGAGTCGAACTTGCGGGTCGTCGTCCCCGACGTCGGCGGCGGATTCGGCATCAAGGCCGCGTTGTATCCGGAGGAGTTCGTGTGCGCGGCGCTGGCCCTGCGTCTGCGCCGACCGGTCAAGTGGGTTCAGGATCGCTATGAGGCGCTGCTCACCGACGTGCACGCTCGCGACAACCTCTATCGGGTCGAGGCTGCCGTGGACGACGACGGCATCGTGCTCGCCCTGCGCGCCGAGATTCGCACCAATGGCGGCGCGTACGCGGCGCTGCCATTCGGATGCACGCTGGAGACGACCGGTGGCGCCCGCATGATCGTGGGTCCGTATCGGATCAGCCAGTACGAGTACACGGCCACGGCCGTCGCGACGCACACGACGCCAACGTGCGCCTACCGAGGTGTCGCCCAGCCGGTGTGCTTCATGGCGATCGAGGGCATCATGGATCGCATCGCGCGCCGGCTCGACTTGGATCCGGCCGACGTTCGCCTGCGCAACATGGTGCCCACCGCCGAACTTCCGTGGACGAACGTCGTGGGTGTGCGGTACGACACCGGCAGCTTCGTCGAGTCGCTCGAACAGGCGATGGAGATGGCGGACTACCGCGAGTTCCGTGCCGAGCAGGCCAAGGGACGACTCGTCGACGGCAAGTACCGAGGCATCGGCATCTGCAGCTTCACCGAGGTGAGCGGCACCGGTGCTCCGGGTTGGCGTGCGCGCGGACTCACCCGCCTCCCCGGGTTCGACAGCGGGCTGGTGAAGGTCGAACCCACAGGCAAAGTCACCGCCTTCGTGAGCCACGCCCACTCGGGTCAGGGACACTTCACCACGTTCGCCCAGGTCGTCGCCGACGAACTCGGTGCACCGCTGGAAGACGTCACCATCGTCGAAGGCGACACCGGCTCCGGACCCTACGGCACCAACACGTTCGCCAGCCGGAGCGCAGTGACCGGCGGCGGTGCACTCATTCGGGCGTCAGCGAAGGCCCGGGAGAAGCTGGCGAGAATTGCGGCCGCCATGCTCGAGGCCAACGTCGAGGACATCGAGGTCGAGAACGGCCGTCTCCACGTCGCCGGTGTGCCGAGCCGGTCACTGTCGTTTGCCGACGTCGCCGAGACGGCCTACGCGATGAACACCACCGATCTTCCCGAGGGGGAGACCTTCGGTATCGAGGCGACCGACTTCTACGACCCGCCGCTGGTCACCATGGCCAACGCGACGCACATCGCTCAGGTTGCGGTCGATGCCGGGGACGGCAGGGTGGAGATCGAGGGCTACACGGTCGTGCACGACTGTGGGCGAGTCATCAACCCGATGATCGTCGACGGCCAGGTCATGGGCGGCGTGGCGCAGGGAATCGGCGAAGCTCTGATGGAAGAACTGGTCTACGACGACGACGGCCAGCTCAAGACCTCGACGCTGGCCGACTACCTCCTGCCCGCGTCCGTCGATCTGCCGAACTTCAACATCGCCCACATCGAGTCCCCCTCGATCGACACGGTCGGCGGATTCAAAGGCGTGGGCGAGGGCGGCGTGATCGGAGCGGTTCCTGCCGTGGTGAACGCGATCGGCGATGCCCTCGCTGATCTCGGCGTCAACGTCAATACCAAGCCGCTTCGACCAGCGTTGCTGTCGGGCCTCATCCGAGAAGCGGGAGGGTGACTGCGGATTCGGTCAGCCAAGGAGTGAAGTCGATCGAGGTCGGCGCGCGGTTGCTGACCGCGCTTGGCGAGGCCCCTGGCGCCCTCCCGCTCGGCGAGCTCGCATCGCGAGCCGGCATGGCCTCGAGCAAGGCGCACCGCTATCTCGTCAGCCTGATCCGCAGCGACCTCGTACTGCAGGACCCCGTCACCGGTCGCTACGACCTCGGTCCCGGTGCGTTGCAGCTCGGCCTGGCGAGCCTGCGGCGCCTGGACGCCGTGCGTATCGCAACCGACGCGATGATCGAACTCAACCAACGCCTCGACGCCACCACCGCACTGTCTGTGTGGGGCCAGAACGGACCGGTGATCATCAGCTGGCGCGACGCCAGCGAGGTCGTCCACTGCAACCTCCACATCGGCTCCGTGCTGCCGCTCATCGGGGTGGCAACCGGCAGGATCTTCCTGGCCTACCTGCCATGGAAAATGGTCGAGGCGATGGTCGCCGAGGAGCTCGAAGGGCTGAAGGGATCACCGCTCGGCGACCGCTACGGCGATCTCCAGGCCGTGCAGGAGCTGATCGGGCAAGTTCGTCATGACGGGTGGGCCATCTCCCGCGGCGACTACCTGCCCGGGCTCAGCGCCGTCGCTGCACCGGTGTTCGACCATCAAGGTCAGCTGGTCGCCTCGACCGCAATCCTCGGTCGAACGGGAACGATGGACGACGACGGCCCAGACTCCCAGGCGGCGGCGCTCCTCGAGGCGTCGCAAGAGGTGTCGCGCAAGCTCGGCCATTCCGCAGGGCTCGACTGGTAGTCCACGTCTGCTGGGCGGGGAGTAGCGCCTCATCCCCGGCAAGGTGGGGCGAGACGGGGCTCGCCGAAGCGGCGGTGACCATCCGCGTCGGCGATCGGAGCGGTGGGGTCGGGCCGTAGGGTCCCTAGCCGTGGAGACCGAACCGCGTCTGAGCAATGCGGGTCACACTTTGGTGCCTGAGCCGGTGTTGCCGGCGGGCGTGGAGATCTCGTTCCAATGGGTTCGCGTGCTGGGGAACCGCGATCGGGGTCGCAGCGCTGCCGATCGATCTGCCGGTTGTGGTCACCGCCGAGTGCCTCATCGACGGCTAGCAACCCGCGAGACCCGGAAGAGCGTGTGGTCTGCGGTCGCTGGATGACGAGCGCTGGGTCGCCGTTACCGGGTGAGCCAGGCCACCTGCGGCCGGAAGATGTTGAGAAGCGCCGGCCGACTGCGCCATGTCCCAGGCGTGGATGTGCCACTCCACCCGCGCCATCCACGTGAACAGGCCAACTGTGATCGGCACCGCGGCGACGTCTTCTGCCGCGACCGGAATCGGTAGATGCTCGGTGAGAGTTACCGGACCCCGCACGCCACGACCATCCACGTGGGGGCCGGTGTGCTTTGTGGGCATGGTCCCGCTCAGGGACCTGTGGCAGGCCATCATCGGCAACTACAGGCGGAGGGTTGCTTCGAGACGTTCGACCAGTTAGTCCCTTCTTCTCATTGCGAGATGCCCGTGTCGTCGGCCTCGGAAAAGGCGATGGGGGAAGGGGAGGACCGGCTTCTCCAACCATGTTGAACGCATATTTGGCACGGACCTCCAACCGGCGGGTCCTTTCCTGATCACAGGCCCAGCAGTCTTTCCCTGGTGTTGTCGATGTGGGGGCCGCGAAATCCTGGGAGTGGTGGCTGGGGGTTCGAATGGGAGAGGGAAACCCCTGGTCACGGTGGTTTTGTCAGAGCGCTGTAAGGGCGGCCCGTAGGTTCCTGTCATCGGGTAGGGGAGGCAGTGATGCTCGAAGTGAGAGTGCTTGGGACGGTGGAGGTCGTTGATGGCGGCGGCGGAGCGTTGTCCATCGGTGGCCCTCGGCAGCAACGCTTGGTGGCTGCGCTGGCGAGCCGGGCGGGAGAAGTGGTGGCGGTGGATCGGCTGGTCGAGGTCGTGTGGCCGGACGATCGAGGGGCGCCGAGCGAGCCCCGCGTTGCGCTGCAGACCTACGTGTCGCGGCTGAGAAGCGCGGGGATCGCGATCGAGCACTCTGGGGACGGATACATCGTCGGCGCGGGTGCGTTAGAGCTCGATGCGAAGCGGTTCGAGACCGAGTCCTACGTGGCAGAGCGGCACGCCGAGCGGGGTGATCTGGCCGCAGCGGCTGCGACGCTGGGCGATGCGCTCGATCGTTGGCGTGGACCAGCGTTTGCCGATTTCGCCGACGAGGAGTGGGCGCGCGCTCCGGCAGCGCGTCTGGAGGAGATGCGGTTGTTGGCTCGGGAGCGGCTCGCCGAGCTGACGATCGAACGCGGGGAGCACCGGGACTCGCTTCCAGACCTGCGGGCGTTGGTGGCCGAGTATCCGCTGCGGGAGACTCCTCGGCGCCTGCTGATGATGGCTCTGCATCTCCGCGGCGATCAGGCGGAGGCTGTTCGTGACTACCACGCCTACCGCGACTTGCTCGCCGATGAGACCGGTCTGGATCCGTCCGCCCACCTGGCGGAGCTCGAGAAGCGCATCCTGGCGGCTGACCCCGACCTCGGCGCAGACCGTGAACACCGGATCGGCTCCTACGTCCTCGGCGAGCAGATCGGCGAAGGTGCGTTTGGGGCGATCTTCAAAGCGACGCAGCCGTCGGTCGGCCGCGAGGTGGCGATCAAGGTGGTGCGACCGGAACTGGCGAACGACCCGGCGTTCGTGAGGCGATTCGAGGTGGAGGCCCAAACGGTGGCAGGGCTCGAGCACCCTCATGTCGTCCCTTTGTACGACTACTGGCGTGACCCCTCGGGCGCGTATCTGGTGATGAGGTATCTGGCTGCCGGATCGGCCGAGGAGCGCTTGGTTCGAAGTGGCCCGTTCACCCTCGAGGAGGTTGCGACTGTCATTGACGAGATCGGCGGCGCGCTGGCCGTGGCGCACGCTCACGGTGTGATCCATCGGGATGTGAAGCCGGCGAACATCCTGTTCGACGAGGCGGGGCACTCCTATCTAGCCGACTTCGGCATCGCGACGGCTGCGGTGCGCGGAGCGGCGGTCGATCTGCGATCTGCTGGGTCCCCGCTGTACGCCGCTCCGGAACAGGTGCGCGATGGCGAGGTTTCGACCTCGTCGGATATCTACGCCTGCGGCATCGTCATCTACGAGCTGCTGTCCGGAGACGTGCCCTTCTCGGGTTCGGACAGCGTGCAGTCGTTGCTGGAACGCAAGTTGCGCGAGCCGGTGCCGTCGGTGCGAGACACTCGCCCTGATCTGCCTGCCGGAGTCGAGCTGGTGATCCGGACCGCTACCAGCATCGACCCTGCGGACCGGTTCGGTGACATGGGTGAGTTGATTCTCGCGTTTCGGTCCGCGGCCGCTGGACACGTGAGTGGTGCGCTGACCACCGATGAGGCCCCGGGTGAGCGACCCCGCCAGCAGGCCAGTCGAACTCTCATGTCGATCGAGATGGAGGTGGCGAACCCCTACAAGGGTTTGGCGGCGTTCGGAGAGTCTGACTCCAGCCGATTCTTCGGGAGGACCGAACTCACCCAGGAACTGCACGCCCATCTCGAACGCTCGAAGTTGCTAGTGGTGGCCGGGCCGTCGGGGTCGGGGAAGAGCTCGGTGGTGCGGGCGGGGCTCGTTCCCGGGTTGCGAGACGAGAGCACGCTCGTTGCATCGATGGTTCCGGGCCGGCATCCGTTCGAGGAGCTCGAGACCGCTCTGTTGCGTGTGTCCACCGGTTCCAGTGGGGCCTTGTTGGAACAGCTTCGTGATGGACCGAGGGGAGTAGCGCGGGCGATCCGTACGGCGATCCCCGAAGATGACACGGAGCTGGTGCTGGTGATCGACCAGTTCGAGGAGCTGTTCACCTTGGCAGGCGCCGAGGAGGCCGGGGACTTCCTCGGCGCCCTTGCTGAGGCGATCACCGACGAGCGCTGCCCTGTGCGAGTTGTGTGCACCCTTCGGGCAGATTTCTGGGATCGGCCGTTGCAGCACGCTGCTATCTCGGAATTGGTGCGGGTGAACACGATCGCCGTGACGCCTCTCAGTGGTGAGCAGCTGGAGGAGGCGATCACCAGACCGGCGGCGTCCGTCGGGGTGTTGGCCGAACCGGCGCTCGTGGCCGCTGTCATCTCCGATGTCGCCGGTCAGGCCGCGCCGCTGCCGCTGGTGCAGTACACGCTGGCTGAGCTCTACGAGCGGCGATCGGATGGCCGCATGACCGTCGACGGGTACGAGGCGATCGGTGGGATCAGTGGTGCGCTGGCCAGTCGAGCCGACGAGGTGTGTGAGTCCTTCGATCTCGATGGAGCAGGAGCGGCGAGGCAGCTGTTCTCAAGGTTGGTGACCCCAGGTGAGGGGACCGAGGACACGCGCCGCCGGGTGCTGGTCCCCGAGCTCCCGGTCGCGGCGGCCGGCGTAGTGGACGCATTCGGCGCCGCTCGCCTCTTGACCTTCGACCACGACCCGATCTCGCGCGAGCCCACTGTTGAAGTGGCTCACGAGGCACTGATTCGTGAGTGGCCGAGGTTGCGGGAATGGCTGAACGAGGACCGCGATGGTCTCCGCATCCACCGACATCTCGGGGTGACGGCGGCGGCCTGGGTGAGGGCCGGTCGAGAATCAGGAGAGCTGTACCGGGGCGGTCGCCTGGAGGCAGCTCAGGCGTGGGTAGCCGAACATGGTGACGATCTGAACGAGCAGGAACGCGAGTTTCTCTCTGCGTCGGAGGCCCTCCGCACCGCGGAGGAGTTCGCGGAGCGACGGCGGATCAGGCGTCTGCGCACTCTGCTCGCGGTAACCGCGGTGGTTGCGGCAGTCGCGCTGATCGCTGGGCTGGTGGCATTCCAGCAGCGCTCCGACGCGCGGGACCAGAGGGCGGTAGCGGTGGAGAACGCCGCAGATGCGGTCCGCGAGCACGACGTCTCCGAAACGCGACGGCTGGCATCCGAAGCCGGATTCCGTGCGGCAGGTGATCCACAGCTCGGATTGCTGCTCGCCGCCGAGGCACACAATCGCGACCCCGTAGCCGAGGGGCCCGGTGCCCTTCAGAGAGCTCTGACGTCGGTGGGTTCCTACCTCGGCAGCTACGGCGCGGGTCGAAGTTTTCAGAAGGTCGAGCTCCTCGGATCTGACCGTGTGTTCGCGGCTGGGGAATCAGGGGCGGCCATCTACGATCTCGAGACCGGCGAGGAGCTGTGGTCCTCCGCCGTTGCGGTAGGAGCGACCATCCTCAACTTCGGCGAGGGGACTCGGACCCCACGTGCTGTGGCGGCTGCCGGTGCGGACACGGTGGTCTATTCGCTCGCTGAGGATCGCACTCGGATCGAGGTGGTGAGGGTCTCGGGACGTGTGCCACCGCTTCGGCTGCAGCTCGATGGCGTGGCCTTCGCTGCGGCCGTGACGGCCGATGGTTCCATTGCTGCGGTTCTCGATTCCTCAGGGATACTCACGATGGTCGATGAGTTGGGCGGCGTCCGGAGAGTGGACGCCTATCCCGAGCAGTCGGTCGCGGACTTCGAGTACGCCGACGATCTGCTGGTCGAGGGGTTCTGGACCGAGTACTCGGTATTCGACCCCACCCACGAGATACTCGCTCTGCCGGCCTTTGCCTGGTCGGTCGATGCGTCGATCGTCACCTCGGCGGGTGGCAGGCTCAGGGCCTGGGACGGCGCTGACGGGGAGTTGCTGTGGGAGCGTCAGGTATCGGGATTACTCAAGGGTCTGGACGACGAGAATCGGCGGGCGAATGTTCCCTATCAAGCATCGTTGTCAGCCGATGGCACCGAGCTCATCTGGGTCACCTTGTACTGGCTCAATGTGCAAGAGGGAAACCAGGCGCGTTCGGCGGGCCTGCCCAGCGTCCGTTACTACGAGTCGGGGCAGAAGATCCTGGAGATCGAGCGGGCACCCGATGGGTCGCTGGTTGCGCTGCTCACCAACGGGTTGGTGACCCGGCTGGACGAAGTCTCAGGGGAGTTCGTGGGGCAGGCCGTGCAGACAAACCTGCGGCTGACAACGGACATCGCGCTGACTCCCGACAGCCGTTCCGTGCTCGTCTCGTCGCGGGATGGAATCGGGCGCTGGTCACTGGACGGCGCAACCCTGCTCGCCGATCCCATTCCCAGGAACGACCCGGCGATCGACTGGGTTTCGATCAGTCGTGACGGAACGCGAGTCAACCTCTCGTCGCGTCGCCACGAGTTCTTGGAGGGCTATCGCGGAGGCATGATCGAACTCGCGGAGCCGACCTCGACGCCGACAAAGTTCCATGAGGACGAGATCTACGCCTTCCACGATGTTGTTAGCGATGCGATTGTCGCCAAGCGCCGCGTCGCGCCCGACCCCTTCTTCCTTCAGGTGACCGATCCGCTCACCGGTGTCGACCTCGGTCCGGCGATCGACACCTTCGCGGGATGGACCGGCCAGGCCCTGACCCGCGACCGGAAGCTGATTGCAATAGGTGCAGCGACTGGGGTGCGAGTGCACGAAATCGCGACAGGGATTGTGGTTGTCGAGCTCGACGATGCTGGGAGACATGTCGGGTCCCTGTCGTTCAACGCTGACGAGTCCCTGCTGGGCGCCGCGAACGCAGACGGGACTGCCGCGATCTGGCGGAGCGATGATTGGTCGCTCGTGGCCGACAATCACGACCTGGGGGACGACGTGGTGGCGCGATCTGGCGGAGCGATGATTGGTCGCTCGTGGCCGACAATCACGACCTGGGGGACGACGTGGTGGCGCTGAGGTTCAGCCCGAATGGTCAGCTTCTCGTGACCGTGACCCGCAGCGGTCGAATCGATCTCAGGGATCCGGAGACCTTCGAGGTGAGTCGGTCATTGCTCGGAACCGGAGGCGTCGAGGTGGTCGATGGTCCGATCTGGTTCTCCGGCGATGGTCGCCACACGCTGATCGCCGGCGATGGCGCCGCACGCTTGTGGAATCTCGAGATCGGCGCCCAGGTCGGCGACGTGTTTCCCAACGACCCCGATATTCGGATCGGTGGCCAGGATGGAGCACCCCGGCTGATCACCGGCGTCGGCGATCACTTCCTGGTATGGAACGTCGACCCTGACACCTGGCCGGCCATCGCGTGCCGGGCCGCAGGTCGGAACATGACGCTCGAGGAGTGGGAGCAATTCGGCCCCCAAGGCGAGCCCTACCGAGCAACGTGCCCAGAGTGGCCAACCCTTGGCTGACCATGAGCCGTGTCGGCGGTAGCAGATGGCTAGGACTCGACCGCGACATCCGGCAGAGTGGGGCAGCAGCGAAGCGCTGGAAACTTGGTCGATAGCGCTCGCTCAGCGAACTCTTTCGACCACAGAAGCCGATACCGCTCGGAGCGCGGGCCGAAGCAGCGGGACGGTTCCGCGGAACCGTCCGGCCGCGTACTCAGTACGCGCCGCCGAGTTTGGTGTGGTCCCAGGACAGGATCTTCGCTGCGTTGATCTTCACGACTGCGCGCTTCGGGGCTGACGACCGAGCGTCTTCGCCCATGCGTCCGTAGCGTTCGCCCATCGAATCGGCGAGCGCGAGCACCGAGTCCACGTCGTGCAGCACATCGCCGGTCCCCTGGATCGACACGCCTCGGAGCTCGGAGTACTGCCGACCGGAGTCGACGAGCATGGAGATCGTGGAGTCGCGCTCGAGGTTCTTGGTCTTCTGCGCCTTCTTGTATGTCCAGAACGCAGGGGCTCCGTCGAGGAACCCGTAGTTCATCGCCACCATGTGGATCGTCCCACGGGGACCCATGGTTCCGATCGTGCACAGATGCGGCTCGTTGAGGTAGGCCTCGATCTCGGCGTCGGTCATCTCGATCTGGCTGCGTCGCGACATGTGGCGATGCTAGGAGCCGACCCCCGGTCGCCGCTCGGTCAGGAGCTACAGCGGTCCGAGCCGCCTAGTCTCCGCCACATGGAACTCAGGGATCGGGTGGCAATCATCACCGGCGGCGGAGGCGGCATCGGCTCGGCGACAGCGCGCAAGTGGCTGGCCGAAGGGGCCAGAACCGTCGTCGTCGCCGACTATGACGAATCAGCGGCCCAGGCAGCCGCGGACGACATCGGCTGCATCGGGGTCGGGCTCGACGTGACGGACGAGGCCGCAGTGCGCGCCCTGATCGACCAGGTCGAGAACGACCACGGCCCCATCGACGTGTTCTTCTCCAACGCCGGCGCAGGCGCCGAGGGCGGAGTCGAGGCGGACAACGACGCGTGGCAGTCGCAGTGGGAACTGCACGTGATGTCGCACGTGTACGCGGCGCGGGCCGTCGTCCCGTCCATGGTCGCGAGGGGCGAGGGCTACCTCGTCCACACGGCCAGCGCGGCTGGCCTCCTCGCAGCGGTGGGCTCGGCGCCCTACAGCGTCACCAAGGCGGCATGCATCAAGCTCGCCGAAACACTTTCGATCACCCACGGCGACGAGGGGATTCGGGTGTCGGTCCTCTGCCCGCAGGGCGTCAACACCGCGATGGCGCCACAGCAGTTGGGCGACGGCGGGACCGATGGGATCGTCGAAGCCGACTACGTCGCCGACGTGATCACCGATGCCATGCGCGAGGAGCGGTTCATGATCCTCTCGCATCCCGAAGTGCAGACCTACGTGGAGCGCAAGGCCGGCGACCCCGATCGGTGGCTCCGTGGGATGCGCCGTCTGCGACAGCGATCGATCGATCTGCTCGAGGGGGCGTGACCGGCGGGGCGACGTCTGACGGCAGCAGGGCCTTTCATCTCGTCACACTCGCCCTCGTCATCTCGATCGCAGCGTTGATCGGGCTCAACTACAGCGTGATGAAGGGGGCGCTGGATCACACCACGCCGCTAGCGCTCGCCGCGCTGCGCACGTCGGTGGGCGGGCCGGTCCTGCTCGCCTTCGCACTGTTGCGCCGGGAGCGGTTTCCGCGGACGCGGGATCAGTGGCTCGCAATCTGGTGGATCAGCCTGACCATCACCACCATCTCCAGCGGAACCCTCGTCCTGGGTGTCTCTCGGGTGTCGGCCGGCCTCGCGGGAATGCTGTCGGCGACGATGCCGCTGTTCACCGCCGTGATCGCCGTGTGGGTGCTCCGTGAACGCCCGAATCGCATCGGGGCCCTCGGCATCGGTGTCGGGTTTGTCGGCGCTTCAGTGCTTGCGCTCCCCGCCTTCGACTCCGGGAACACACTCGCGGGTGTCGGCTTCTTGCTGATCGCCACCGTCATGTGGGCGATCGGGGGAGTGTTGAACAAACGACTGCCGGCCGCACTCGAGGTCAGCCCGGTGATGCTGGTCGCAATGCAGATCATGATGTCGTGCGTCTGCCTGCACCTCGCCGTGCCTGTGTTCGAGGACTGGAGCGACACGGACTTCGTTCCCGGGCTGTTGTGGCCACTGGTCTACGCGGGTGTTCCAGCTCTTGCTGTGAGCTTCGCCCTCTTCGCCACGGTTCTCCGTCGAGCCCCAGCGATCCAGGCCTCGGTTGCCGCCTACCTCACTCCGGTGTTCGGCGTGACCTTCGGGTGGCTGATCCGCGACGAACGGTTCGGTGTGCTCGAACTCTTGGGTGGCGCCCTCGTGGTGATCGGCGTGCTGACGCTGTCCTTCAGCGGGATGCGGCGGTCGCCGCCTCCGGCGCCAGCGGAATCCCCCGAGGTCCGAACCGCCGCAGTATGAGCCTCGTGTTGGTCTCGGCGGCCCCGTGTCGACGTAGCAGGACAAGGAGGCTGTCGAGATCTGTCGTCGACTCGACGTGGACGCGCAACACGTAGTCGAAGTTGCCGGTCACGAACGCCGCCTCTTCGATGCGGGGATCTGCGGCGACCGCATCGTCGAACTCGGCGCTTTCGTCGGGCTGGCGGAGGCGGCAGTCGATGAACGCCTCGATCGGCCGGCCGAGCATCTCGGCGTGGACGTGGGCGTGCACGCTGATGGTTCCGTCGTCGAGCAGCCGCGCTACCCGTGCACCGGTCGCATTCGCGCTGAGGCCGACGCGGGCCGCGAGCACACGGAAGCTCATCCGTCCGTCGTCGAGCTGACTGCGAGCCGCCGACGCCTCGACAGCGCCCGCCGAGCAGTGCTCCACGCAGCTCGCCGCTGATCGGGCGGCCGACGAGGTCCGTCGAATAACCTGCGCGGTCATGACCGATCGCGCGCTCAAGGCCATGACGGAGGACCTCGAGACGCCGGACTTCGAGGATCCGGCGTTCACCCTCCCCGTTCCCCTCGAACAGGCGAAGGTGGCGATCGTCACCTCGGCCTCGCTGCATCACCCCGACGATGCGGACTTCGAACCGACGGACACGTCGTACCGGGTGCTCCACGCCGATCGCCGCGACTACATCCTCGGTCACTGGAGCCCCAACTTCGACGCCACGGGTTATGCGGCCGACTACAACACCGTCTTCCCGATCGATCGGCTCGATGAGTTGGCAGAAGCGGGAATCGTCGGCTCGGTGAGCCAGGTGCACCTCGCGTACGCGGGCAACCAGTATGACCTCGCGACGATCCGGATGGACACGGGGCCCGCAGGGGCGAAGTTCCTCCGCGAGCAGGGCGTGGACGTTGTTCTGCTCACACCCGTCTGACCGCTGTGCACGCGTACCGTGAGTACGCTCGCCCACGTCTTCGAGGCCGCCGGAATCGCCACTGTGGCCCTGGGGTCGCAGAAGAACCAGATCAAGAACACCGCTCCGCCGCGTGGTCTGTGGTGCGACTTCCCGCTCGGACGTCCCCTGGGTGTCCCCGGTGATCCGGACTTTCAGCACAAGGTGCTCGAGGCGGCTTTCGAGCTGTTGCAGGCGACCGGGCCGGTGTTCGAGGAGTACGACGTCTCGATCGAGGACGATCCCACCGAGATGGTGTCCTGCCCGCTTCCGCCGCGCCACGACCCCGATGCGCACCCCGCGGTCGACGAAGCACGTGGGTTGCGCGCGGCCTACGACCGCGCCGTCGAGAAGTACGGCCTGCGGGTCGGTGCCAATCGGACCGTCGACGCCGACCACGTCATCGACGCGATCGAAGCGTTCGTCCGGGTCGCCGAGGGCACTCCGTGGAAGGAAGCGGGGATCCCCGGGATTCCCGCTCGGGTGAGCCAGGACATCCGCGGGTACTACGAGACCGCTGCGCTGGCGCTCTCTGATCGCACGCCCGCCGCCTACGCGACGACCCGATGGTTCCTCGATCAGACCGAAACCGGCAAGGTGATCATGGATGCGCGGCAGGCGATGGCTGACGCCGGGGTGAAGCAGCCGATCTGGTTCTTCATGACGCCTGGCGATCGTTGAACCGGCCCGTGATGTGAGGGACGTCTCCCACCTACCGCCCTCCTTTCGCGGGTGGGCGGTGGTCGGGGCGGCCTTCACGGTCCTGTTCGTCGTCTACGGAATCCAGTTCAGCTACGGGACGTTCGTCAACGACATCGTCGAGGACACCGGCTGGTCGGAGTCGCGGATTCAGCTGATCATCGCGCTCTACATCGCCGGCTACAGCGCTCTCTCAGCGGTCAGCGGAATGCTCACCGATCGGTGGGGTCCGCGCTCGGTGGTTGCCACCGGGTCGTTCATCCTGACGGCGGGCTACCTCGTGTGGGCGATGGCGGACTCGTTGTGGTTGGTGCTCCTCGGTCTGGGCGTGATCGCCCCGATCGGGATGAGCGCCTCATGGGTTCCCTGCAATGCCACGGTGGTGCGCTGGTTCATCGTGAAGCGGGGGCTCGCGACGGCGGTGACGACTGCCGGTGGCAGCTTCGCCAACATCCTCGTGCCCCCCTTCGCCGCGGTGCTCGTGGAGAACTACGGCTGGCGCGCCGCGTTGGCGGCCCTGGCGCTGGGTGGTGGGGCGATCATGCTCGCCAGCTCTTTCGTGTTCGCCCGCGACCCCGAGTCGGTGGGGGAGTTTCCCGACGGGATTCCACGCACGGCCGAGGAGGTCCAAGCCGAACCCGGCCTCACGATGGCCGAGACCTTTCGGACCCGCGCCTACTGGCTCCTGTGGGCCATGTACGCCCTGTCGTTCATCGTCGTGTTCGTCCCGTTCCTGCACGGAAGCCAGTTCGCGCAGAGTCTCGGTCTGAGCGCGGTCACCGGCTCCCTGGTGATCTCATCGATCGGCGTCGGAGGGCTGGCGGGGCGCTTGCTCGCCGGGCCGGTGTCGGACCGCTCGGACCGGCGGCGTGTCGCAGTGATCGCATTCGCGATCGAGACGCTCGGCTTCCTCGGCATGGCGGCCTCGCAGGACTTGTGGCTGCTGTACCCGTCCGCGGTCGCATTCGGCTTTGCGTACGGCTCGGGTGTCACCGTGTTTCCCGCTCTGGTGGCGGACTACTTCGGTCGCGAACACGCCGGAACGATCGTCGGCCGGATCTTCGCCACGGCAGGGTCGCTGGCGGCTATCGGCCCGTACTCGGCGCAGCTCCTCGTCGATGCCACCGGGAGCTACCGGCTGGCGTTCGTCCTGTCGGGCGCCGCCAATGGCCTGGCGTTCGTCATGGCCACGCTGCTTCCCGTCCCCGGGAAGCTCCTCACCGAACAGACAAGGTGACGGCGAAGTCGCCGTCGAGGTCCGTCCACAGGTGGCGCAGCTCGAGCCCCGCGTCGTGCAGTTCGCGAGCGATTCCGCCTGGACGGAACTTGGCGCTGACCTCAGTGCGCATCACCTCGCCCTCCTCGAAGGAGACGGTGAGGCCGAGGTCGCCGATGGTGACGGTCTGATCGACCAGGCTGCGGAGACCCAGGTCCATCCATTCCTCGTCGGGATCGAAGACGGACGCGTGCTCGAACTGTTCGAGATCGAAGTCGGCGCCGAGCTCCCGGTTGATCACGTTGAGGATGTTGAGGTTGAACGCGGCCGTGACCCCGGCGGGATCGTCGTACGCCAACTCCATGCGGGCGACGTCTTTCACGAGGTCCGTTCCGAGGAGGAACGTGTCACCCGGACGCAGCGCTCCCGCGAGTGCGCCGAGGAAGTCCTTGCGGTCTGCCGGCTCGAGGTTGCCGATCGTTCCGCCGAGGAACATCACGAGACGGGTTCCGTCGGTGGGGAGTTGGGCGAGATGGGCCTCGAAGTCGCCGATGACCGCATGAACCCTGGCGGTCTGGTAGGTGGACGCCAGGTCGTGGGCCGATCGCTCGAGAAAGTCGCCGCTCACATCGAGAACCGTGATGTGGTGGAGACGGCCCGCCCGCTCGAACGCATCGAGAACAGCGCGGGTCTTGTCGGAGTTGCCGGCCCCGAGCTCGATCACGTGGTCCGCGCCCGACAGTTCGACCACGTCGTCGGCGTGGCGGATCAGGATCTCGCGTTCGGCCTCGGTGGGGTAGTACTCCGCCAGCCGGGTGATCTTCTCGAACAGTTCGCTGCCCGCTTCGTCGTAGAACCACTTGGGCGGCAGCGACTTGGGCGTTGCAGTGAGGCCCGCCCGGACGTCGTTGCGAAGAGCTCGGTCGGCCCAGTCGTCGTCGAGGTGGACCGAGACGTCCACACGAGTGTCGGGTTGGGTCATGCCGCGTCCCGCGCCAGCCGGAGTCCCGAGAACATCCAGCGCGTGTGTGGCGGGAAGAAGTTGCGGTAGGTCGGCCTGGTGTGGCCCGCGGGTGTCGCGCAGCAGCCGCCCCGCAACACGATCTGGTTCGACATGAACTTGCCGTTGTATTCGCCCACGGCACCCTCGGCGGTGGTGAAACCCGGGTAGCCGACATAGGGACTCGAGGTCCACTGCCACACATGGCCGTAGAGCTGTTGAAGGCCGCTGTCCGAAGTCGCTGTCGGGTGGAGGGGAGCTGCCTGTGGATCCTCGCCGACCAGCGGACCCTCGACTGCGTCGCCTGCCGCGACGGTTTCCCACTCGGCCTCGGTCGGCAGGCGAGCGCCCGCCCATCTGGCGAAGGCGTCGGCCTCGTAGTGGGACACATGGACCACCGGTTCGGCAGGATCGACGGGGCGCACGCCATCGAGGGTGAAGACGTGCCACTCGCCGTCGACCGCGAACCAGTAGCCGGGTGAGTCCCACGCGGCACCGCAGATGTGATGCCAGCCGTCGGACAACCACAAGGTGGGCTGGTGATAGCCACGGTCGGCCATGAACCCCAACCAGTCGCCGCACGTCACCAGACGGTCCGCGATCTCGAACGGCTGGAGCAGCACGTCGTGACGCGGCGTCTCGTTGTCGAACGAGAACCCCTCACCTGCATCGTGCCCGATGCGAACGATGCCGCCGTCGTGTGACGTCCAGCCGGCCGGCTCGGACGTATCGACCTCGAGGCGATCGAAACCCGTTCGGTAGGCGGGCTCGGTTGGGTTGATCGACAGCACGTGCTTGATGTCCATCAGGATCAGCTCCTGATGTTGTTGCTCGTGGTGGAGCCCGAGCTCGACCAGGCCCAGGATCTCCTCCTGGGTCGTGTCGTCGAATTCGTCGATGCGATCGAGCAACTCCGCCACTCGACGATCCACGGCCACCCGGTAGTCGGCGACCTCTGAGCAGGATGGGCGCGAGATGAGCCCACGCTGGGGGCGGGGGTGCCGGGCCCCCACCGTCTCGTAGTAGCTGTTGAACAAGAACCCGAACGCCGGGTCGTGGGGCTCGGCGTCGGGGAGATGCGGCAGCACGACGAAGGTCTCGAAGAACCAGGTGGTGTGGGCCCGATGCCACTTGGTGGGCGACACGTCCGGCATCGACTGGATGGCTTGGTCTTCGGCGCTCAGCGGTGCGGCGAGGGCTTCGGTCTGATCCCGCACAGCACTGAATCGCGTCCTGAGTTCGTTCGCGAGAGACAGCACACCTCATGCAACAAGGACGACACCGCTGTGATTCCGTCTTTGTTCGAACATCTCGCGAATCGCCGTACATATTCCGGGGCGTGCCGAGGAGTGGAACCGTCCCATAGGGTTCGGCGTCGTGGTCGATTCGCCGCTCGCGCCGTGGGGCCTGATGTTGCCCAACTTCGATCCGTTCGAACGGGGGGAGCTGCCGATCGTCGACACGGCGCGGCGGGCCGAAGAGCTGGGCTTCGACGCAGTTTGGGTGGGGGACCACCTTGCGTTTCATCCGCCCATCCTCGAGGCGACCATGGCGCTCTCGGCTGCAGCCGCGGTGACGTCTCGAGTGCGACTGGGATTTGCGGTTCTGTTGGCTCCGATGCGACAGCCCGTCTGGCTCGCCAAGGCCCTCCAGTCCATGAGCCACCTGGCGCCGGGCCGGCTGATCGCAGGATTCGGTGTCGGGGGCGAGCATCCCCCCGAATGGCGTGCTGCCGATGCGGAGGTGAGGGGTCGCGGGAGGCGTCTCGATGAGTTTCTGGAGCTTCTCCCGCGTCTTCTGGGCGGGGAGGCAGTGGTCCACTCGGGAGCGCTCGACGTCGAAACGCCGCCGCTGCGTCCCGCGTGCGCGGTGCCTCCGATCGCGATCGGTGGTCGCTCGGACGCCGCGATCCGACGGGCGGCCAGGCATGCGGACAGCTGGATGACGGTGTGGATGGACCCCCGCCAGGTCGAGGAGGCGACTCAGCGACTCGCCAACGTCGCGGCCGCCGAAGGTCGGCCCACGCCCGAGACGACGATGGTGATGTTCGCCGGCATCGGAGACGAGACGGTGTGCGAGGCCGATGCCGAGCGACTCTTCCGAGGCCAGTACGACCTGCCGCTCGACGTCGTGCGCGCCTGGACACAGCTGGGCTCTCCGGAACGGGTGGCCGAGGGCTTCCAGAGGTACATCGACGCGGGCGTGGCGGGGTTCGTGATCATCCCGACCCGCCCCGATGTGCTCGAACAGGCCGAGGCGCTCGCGGAGGTGCGGGGGCTTCTCCGGTTCTGAACCTCAGCCGGTGCCGGCTGCGACCTCGGGCGGCACGATGATCCAGGTCGCGAGCCCGAGGATCATCGGGCGGCCGTCCGGCGTGAAGAGTCCCTGGTGGGTGAAGACCTTGCGGCCGTCGCGCCCCGCGTATGTGGTGACGATCCGGAGGTCCGTGGCGTCCGCGCCAACGGGGCGTTCGAGCACTTCGGCGTCGTAGGTCCCGAGGAGAAACGCCTCGTCACCGTCGACGACACCACGTTCGGCCAGACCCTGTGCAGCCGTGCAGTCGAGGGAGGCAATGGCGGGCAGCAGTGCGACCCCGTCGCGGTTCATCCAATCGGGCTCGGGTCGCCAGTCGAGCCACGTGATGTCGTCGGCGACGGGACGCAGGCGCAAGCGCAGGCCGCCCTCGGCCTCTGGACCGCAGACGAAGCAGGTGTTGAAGGCCTCGCTCGGCTGCCGCCTGGGTGGCTCGACCCAGCTGTCGAATCTGTGTTGTTGCTCGGCGTCGAGCGTGGCGTGAGCGCCGAGGTGCTCCGCGACCTCGGCCGGGATGACCGGGTCCGGGTCCGGGCTGACCCACCCCGACAAGACCGTGGTGCCGTCCTGGGTCGCCACGGTCACGGTGGTGCGGCTCGGATCGAGCGGGTCGGGTTCGAAGGAATAGGGCAGGTCGGTCAGAAGCGGTGGCGGGATGTGCAGGCGAACGTTCAGCCGCCGCACCGGCTGGCCGAGCGCCACCTCGCCGAGGCACGCGTACAGGCCGGCGGCGACGCCGCCGTTCGCGGAGTCGGGCGGTCCCCGGAAGCGGGTCGGGACACGCACCACGCCCTTCGAATGATCCACGGTCTGCATCGGCCCGGGATCGCAGGTGAGACACGTATGGCCAGCCACGACCGGCGACCGTAGCAAGCCCTTCCCACCCCTTTCGGGGAAACTGCAGCGCGACCGCCTCGTTTCGGGTACGCCGGGGCTGCGCCGACGCGGCCGGGAAGTACCCGAAACCGAGAATCATGCAGACCGGAACCGGGTGGGGTGGTCCCGGTAGAGTGTCCGGCGACACCTGGGGGCATCCATGGCACTGGCAGATTTCCGGCTCGAGGACCGATTCGTTCGCGACGAGGGTGATGTGGCGATGAGCGGCGTACAGGCGCTGCTGCGCGTCCTGCTCGATCAGCTGCGCGCCGACCGGCGCGACGGCCTCAGCACCGCTGCGATGGTGTCGGGCTACCGCGGATCACCCCTCGGCGGCATCGACACCCTGATGACGGGCAACCAAGAAGAACTCGAAGCCAACCACGTCACCTTCATCCCGGGCCTCAACGAGGACCTCGGAGCCACAGCGGTGTGGGGCAGCCAGCTCGCCAACCGCAACTTCGAAGGCAAGTACGACGGCGTCTTGGGCATGTGGTACGGCAAGGCGCCCGGCGTCGACCGTTCCGGCGACGCGATCAGGCACGCCAACGTGTGCGGCGTCGACCCCAAGGGCGGCGTGCTCCTCGTCGCAGGCGACGACCCGGCCTCCAAGTCCTCGACCCTGGCGTCGGAGTCCGAGTTCGCTCTCCTCCACTTCCAGACGCCGATCCTCTACCCCGGGAGCGTTCAGGAAGTCGCCGACTACGGCCGCATCGGCTACGAGCTGAGCCGCTACAGCGGGTTCTGGAGCGCGCTGAAGATCGTCACCAACGTCGCCGATGGCTACTCCACCATCAAGGTCGGGCCCGGCCGTGTGCAGATGCAGCGTCCCGAGTTCGAGTGGAACGGTGGGCCCTGGAAGCACACACAGCAGGATGCGCTCTTCGGTCCCAACGCCGTGCGCATGGAGCTCGAGATCCACGAGGGTCGGATGGAGGCGGTGGACCGCTTCGTCGCTCTCAACAATCTCAACCACCAGGCGGTGGAGGCTCCCGACGCCGAGATCGGGCTCGTCGCTGCGGGCAAGACGTACTACGACCTGCGCGAGGCCCTCGACCGCATGGGCCTCGACGAGGCGGCGTTGCAGCGCCTCGGAGTGCGGATCTTCAAGCCCACGGTGGTGTGGCCCCTCGAGCCGACGTCGGTCAAGGAATTCGCCGACGGCCTCGACGTGATCGTTGTCGTCGAGGAGAAGCGGGCCTTCATCGAGACTTTCATCCGCGAGATTCTCTACGGGGTCACCGATGCGCCGATGATCCTCGGCAAGCGCGACGAGGAAGGCGGGTTCTGGTTCCCGGGTCACGGGGAGATGGAGGCCGACACGGTCGCCCGCAAGATTCGCCCGTTCCTCGTCAGCCGCTTCGGCGAAGACGCCGTCGGCCCGGCGGTCAAAGAACGCATCACCATTCCGGTCACCCTCGGCGCACCGAGCGAGAAGAAGCAGGCCAACCGGACACCCAACTTCTGCTCCGGTTGCCCGCACAACCGCTCTACCTGGGTACCCGAAGGGTCCGAGGCCGGCGGCGGGATCGGCTGCCACGGCATGGCGGCGATGACCCCGACCCGCAACGTCCGCGGCACCACCCAGATGGGCGGCGAGGGCGTCCAGTGGGTGGGCGCAGCGCCGTTCGTCACCATGGACCACCGCTTCCAGAACATCGGTGACGGCACCTATCACCACTCGGGTTCGCTGGCCCTTCGCCAGTCGGTGGCCGCCGGGACCAACATCACCTACAAGATCCTCTACAACGCTGCGGTCGCCATGACCGGTGGCCAGGACGTCGATGGCGGCATGGAGGTCCCCGAGCTGACCCGCTCGCTCGAGGCCGAAGGCGTCGCCAAGGTGATGGTTCTCACCGAGGATCCCGACAAGTACCCGAGCGATGCCAACTTCGCGAAGGGCACCGAGGTGTGGCACCGCGACCGCCTCGACGAGGCCCAGCGGATCCTTCGGGACATTCCCGGTACCACCGTGATGGTCTACGACCAGCCGTGTGCCGCGGAGCTCCGGCGTGACCGCAAGCGGGGCAAGGTCGCCGACCCGGCGATGCGCGTCTTCATCAACGAAGCCGTCTGCGAGGGCTGCGGCGACTGCGGCGAGAAGTCCAGCTGCCTGTCGGTTCAGCCCGTCGAGACGGAGTTCGGTCGCAAGACCCAGATCCACCAGTCGAGTTGCAACAAGGACTACAGCTGCCTCGACGGTGATTGCCCGGCATTCGTCGAGGTGATCCCCGGCGGCAAGCTCCCCGACAAGTCGACCGTCGCTGTGGCCGAGATCGGTGACGATCTCCCAGAGCCCGACCGGATCGACGAGGGCAACATCTTGATGATGGGCATCGGCGGCACCGGCGTGGTGACCGTCAACCAGCTCCTCGCCACGGCTGCTCTCCTCGACGGCAAGCAGGCCCACGGTCTCGACCAGACGGGCCTGGCCCAGAAGGGTGGGCCGGTGGTGTCCAACCTCAAGGTGCGCTTCGAGGGCAGCGATCCCGACGAGGAGCTCGGCGAGGGCAACAAGGTCGGCACCGGTGAGGCGGATGCCTACATCGTGTTCGACCTTCTCACCGGCACCAACCCGCTCAACCTCACCAAGGCCATGCCGGGTCGATCGGTCGCTGTGGTGTCGTCGTCGAAGGTTCCGACCGGGACCATGGTTCGCGACACCTCGGCCGAGTACCCAGAGTGGAGCGAACTCCAGCAGACGCTGGACGACGCCACCACGGCCGAGAAGAACATCTACTTCGACGCAGGCAACCTGAGCGACAACCTGTACCGCTCGCACATGCCGGCCAACATCATCGTGTTGGGCGCGGCGTACCAGAGCGGCGTGGTTCCGATCAGCTCGGCCGCGATCGAGCGGGCCATCGAGCTCAACGGCGTCGCGGTCGACATGAACACCCAGGCGTTCCGCATCGGTCGAAAGATCGCGCTGGACCCCTCGTTCCTCGATGAGCTCAGCGTCGAGCGGCTCGGCCGGGTGAAGCGTGAGATCAAGATCGGCAAGAAGGCCGAGAAGATGATCGGCGCGGTTGGTTCACCGTCGGAGGAGCTCGAGCGCCTGCTCGGCATCCGGGTTCCCGACCTGATCGACTACCAGGACGCTGCCTACGCCCAGAGCTACGTCGACTTCGTGTCGAAGGTGCGCTCCGTGGAGGCCGGCGTCGGCGCAGACACCCGGCTCTCGGAGGCGGTCGCCCGATACCTGCACAAGCTGATGGCGTACAAGGACGAGTACGAGGTGGCGCGACTGCACCGCTCGAAGGAGTTCCAGCAGGCCATCAGGGAGCAGTTCGGCGACGAGACCAAAGTCACCTACAAACTGCATCCGCCGATGGCACGTCGGATGGGCCTCGACAAGAAGATCGGGCTCGGTCGCTCCGGCGATGCGGCCTTCTTCGGACTCGCTCGCATGAAGAAGATGCGCGGCAAGGCCGTCGATGTCTTCGGACGTACCGCCCACCGCAAGCTCGAACGTGAGCTGATCGAGGAGTACCGCTCCACGATCGAGGGCCTGCTCTCGGGGCTGAACAGCGAGAACTTCGACACCGCTGTCGAGGTCGCCGAGCTGCCGGACATGATCCGCGGCTATGAGGACATCAAGGAGCGCAACGTCGAGGCCTACCGCGAAAAGCTGGCCGAACTCCTGGGCTGAATCCGCCGAGTGGGAGCGCGCCAACTATGGCGCGCTGGCACTCGGCGTTACCAGGCTGCGGCGAGGTGACCGCTGCCCGGCTCGGCGAGGGTGCCCTTTTGGCCCTTGCCCTGCCAGCGCACGCTGCCGTCATCGAGAACGTAGAGCAGGAAGGTTCCGGTCTCGTCGTACACCTGGTGGACGACCGTCCCCTCGTAGGGGAACTCCGCCAGCACGATTTCGCCGGCGAGCCCGCCGAACACGTCCTTGTTGAGAACGACGCCCTTCGAGGCTCCGCCGGCATCGGCGTCTTCGACCACGACCAGGTTTCCGCTGGCCTGGAAGGCCGGCTTGGACCAGGTGGTTCCCGCCGGTGGGGTGAACGTGATGGAGACGTCGACGGCCTCGCCGAGGAGGACGTCCCAGAACACGATGGCGATGCCGTCGCCGATCTCGACGGCGATCATGGACCCATCGACGCTCCATGCCGCCCGATCGCCCCAGTCAGGGGTCACCGGGATCTCGGTGGACTCGCCGCTGTTGGAGTTGACGACGTAGTAGAGCCCGCCGTCCGCATAGACGGCCGTCAGCAGCAGTGGGGGGGTCGGTGCGAAGGCAGGTTCCGAGCCAAAGGAGCCGGTCAGCAGATCTCCATTGATGCGGCGTAGCACCTGAGTGCTGCCCGAAACCGGTTCACAGCACAGCCCGACGGCGACCTTGTCTGTCGTGACGTCGATCGACACGGGAGCCCAGCTCTCTCCGAAGATGATGCACTCGCCCTCGTCGTCTTCCTCGATGCAGTCCGCGAGTTGGTAGGACGCGAACTCGCGTTGGAGCGACCCGTCGGCAGAACTGCGCTCCTCGACGAGGCTGACGTTGTTGGCGCTGTCGTCGCGCACACCGAACCATGTCGCCGGCTGCCCGGCATCGAGAGTTGCACCAGAGGGTGGCGGAAGCGTGGTCGGCGCCGCGGTGGTGGCCGGAGCTTCGGAGGTCGGAATCGGCACCGCCGTTGTGGAAGGAGTCGCGGTGGTCGCCGGAGCCTCGGTTGCCGGTGGCGCCTCGGTGGCAGGCGCGCTCGTGGCGCCACCCGACTCGACGTCGGAGCTGTCGCCGCTGCCCGAGCAGGCCGCAGCGAGAAGGGCCGCCGTCGCCAGCAGTGCGGCGACGCGGAGATGCGAGGAGAAAGCAGAACCCATGACGATCCGATCGGCAGGTGCCGACGGTCGTCAAGGCATCCGGGAAGGGTCAGGCGGTCGCCGCGCGGATCTCGTCCATCGCGCCGGTCTGGCTGGCGACGGCGCCGGCATCGCGGGCCTGCCTGGACATCTCCGCGATCTCGTCCACTTCGCCGGAGGAGAATCCGGCCATCTCCCGGAACTGGCGCGCGAGCTGAATGGCGGCTTCGGGATCGTCGCCGCGTGCCCCACCGAAGTTGAACAGCTGGTCGACGACCTTCTGGAAGTCGAGGGCCTTGGTGCGGCGCTCGGGATCCTTCTCGGTGACCTCGCGGAGCCACCGCGAGCCCATCTTCACGTGCGTGACCTCGTCGGCGAGCATCCAGTCCTCGCAGAAGTACATGACCGGGTCCGACATCTCCTCGCCGAAGTCCCGCATCATGCTGAAGACGTCGATCGCCAACCCCTCGAGGGCGCGGTTGACGCCGGCGAGCCGGAACACCGGATCGTCGTGGCATGCCGCCTCGAAGAGCGTGGTGAACTCGGTGTACTCGCCGAGCTCTCCGCCCATGTGGTCGGTGAGCTTCACCGAGATCTCGCAATGGCGTGCCTCGTCCCAGCACTGCCGCGCCATGTCGAGCTTGAGCTCGAAGGGCACCTCGCCGTCCTGGAAGTCGAACGCGGTGCGGCCGGCACCCTCGAGCGCCTGGATCTCACCGACGAAGATGCCGTGCATCTGGCGGCGGGCTCGCTCGTCGACATCCTCGACCGCTGGGTCGATCGATCGGACCACGCTGTTGCGCGGATCGCTCAATCGCTCCTCGGTGGACCGGCGGTGGAAACGCGGGTCCCGAGCGAGAGAGTCGGGTGGAATCTGCTTGCGCACTGGCGAACCCCCGGCCTGTGACGTACGAACGATCGTTCAGTGTAGTGAGGCCTGCGCTGTAGCGTCGCAGCCATGGCTGCTGCGGGGCCCGACGAGGGCGGGGAGACCCGGGAAACCGGCGAGGTCGCCGAGGGGAAACAGGAGGGGGCGCGCAACCTGCTCCTCGACGAGCTCGACGATCGGCTGGACGCGTTCCAGGCGCTCCGCAAGAGCGACGCCGACGCCGCAGATGCGGTCCTCGGCGACATGGGTGCCCACGACGGCGTGGATCGCGACATCGTGCTCGAGCTCGGTGCCAAGCGGCCGCTCGGGCATCCTGAGCGGTTCGAGCGGGCGCATTCGCTGGCGATCCGGTCGCTCGAGGTTCTCGACCGCAACGGCGGACGCTCGGTCAAGGTCCCGCGGGTGCGCCCCCTCAAGCCGATGGCCGAGTATCTGGTGAAGATCGTGACCCAGTTCCTCGTGCGCTCGTATCTGGCGTCGGCGATCGATGCGATGCACCGGCTGTACCAGCGACGTGAGGCGGCCTGTCTGCACGACGATCCTGCTCGCCCGCTGCTCTACCGCGCGATGAAACAGACCGAGCGAGTCCAGCCGGGCTTCAAACGCAACCCGCTCGGTGTGCCCACGTTCCTCCTCGGCGGAGCTGTCCTGTCCGGCGGATTGAACGCCGCTCGGGCGGCCATCGTGGCGGCGGTGTCCTCCACGTGGATCCAGGTGCTCATCACGATCGTCGTCTTCGTGATCTTTCTCGTCGCGTCGTGGGTGATCCTGCGTGGCGCCGCGACGGCCCGGAGGCGGATCGTCATGACGACCGTGCGCCCCATGGAGGCCCTCTGGGAGACCATCGGCCGCTGCGGTAAGCCACCGGGGGATCAGTCGAAAACGTTCGCACTCATCGCGCTGATTCTGACCGTCGTGAGCTTCGCCGCCTTGCCGATCGGCCTGGCACTGTCGCTCCTGAGCTGAGCGGGTGGGTGCCGGGACAGCTTTCGGGCCGACAATGCACATTCGCGCCTCCGGGCGGCGCACAATGGGGTCATGAGTCTCGACGATCTCGACATCGCCGATTCGGTCCTGGACCTGATCGGCAACACCCCCCTGGTCCGCTTGCGTCAAGTGGGGCGAGAGATCGCCTGTCCGGTCGTTCTCAAGCTCGAGACCACCAACCCAGGCGGTAGCAGCAAGGACCGGCCGGCGGTGACGATGATCGACGCGGCCGAGGAGGCCGGCCTCCTCAAGCCGGGGGGAACCATCATCGAACCGACGTCGGGCAACACCGGCGTCGGCCTCGCGATCGTCGCGGCGCAGCGGGGCTACAAGTGCATCTTCGTGATGACCGACAAGGTCAGCGAGGAGAAGGTGTCGCTCCTCGAGGCGTACGGCGCCGAGGTCGTCGTGTGCCCAGTCGCAGTGCCGCCCGACGATCCGCAGTCCTACTACTCCACGGCGGAGCGCCTGTTCAACGAGACCCCGGGTGCGTACCGGCCGAACCAGTACCACAACGACGACAACCCTCGAGCGCACTACGAGTCGACAGGACCCGAGATCTGGGAGCAGACCAAGGGGCGGATCACCCACTTCGTTGCGGGTGCCGGTACCGGCGGAACCCTCAGCGGAGTGGGGCGGTACTTGAAGGAAGTCGACCCCAGCGTCCAGATCGTCGCCGCGGATCCAGAGGGTTCGGTGTACTCGGGCGGCAGCGGCCGTCCGTATCTCGTCGAAGGCGTCGGTGAGGACTTCTGGCCACCCACCTATGACCCAGGAGTCGTCGACCGGACGATCGCCATCTCCGACGCCGACTCGTTCGCGATGGCCCATCGCGTGACCCGGGAAGAAGGGCTGCTCATCGGCGGGTCAGGCGGCACCGCTGTTGCGGCGGCCCTCGAGGTCGCCGCAGGCCTCACCGAGGACGATCTCGTCGTGGTGCTGATCCCTGACTCGGGGCGTGGCTATCTGTCGAAGATCTTCGACAAGGACTGGATGGCGACCATGGGCTTCACCCGCGGCGGCGGAACCGTCGTGGGGGACTTGCTCGACGTCAAGGAGACCGAGGTTCCGCCTCTCGTCTACGTCAATCCCGAAGACACGGTGCGGACCGCCGTCCTGGCGATGCGCAAGCACGGCGTGAGCCAGCTCCCCGTCGCCAAGGGCGAGATGCCCCTCGCGGCAGCAGAGGTGGTCGGATCGGTGTCGGAGTTGTGGGCGATGGGCCAGACGGTCGACGCGGCCGCAGTCCTGGACTCGCAGGTCGAGGACATCATGAATCCACCCCTCCCGACGATCGGCGTCGGTGAGCCGGTCGAACGGGCGGTAGAGCTTCTCGACGCCAACCAGGCGGTGCTGGTGCTCGACGGCGGCCGACCGCGCACGATCCTGTCGCGGACCGACGTCCTGCAGTTCCTCACCCCGGAGGCACCGGAGGTGACGCCATGATGGGCGGCGACCCGCTTCTGTCGGGCTTCGAGGATCCCGAAGAGTTCGGCTTCGAGACCCGGGCCATCCGTGCCGGGCAGCCGCACGACCAGCGGACCGGGGGTGTGGTCACGCCGATCGCGCTTGCGACGACCTTCGCCCAGGACGGGATCGGCCAACCCAAGCACGGCTACGAGTACGCCCGCACCGGCAACCCGACCCGTCACGCCTATGAGGCCTGCGTGGCGTCGCTCGAAGGGGCGGCGCACGGGTTCGCGTTCGCCTCGGGCCTGGCTGCCGAGGACGCAGTGTTGCGGCTCCTCGAGCCCGGTTGCGGGGTACTCCTCGGCAACGATGCGTACGGAGGCACCTTCCGCCTCATCGACAAGGTGCACGGGCGCGCCGGCGTCCGCACGACTGCGGTCGATCTGACGCAACCCGAGGCGATCCGGGAGAGCTGGGATCCGCGGACGAAGCTCGTCTGGCTCGAGACACCGACCAACCCCCTCCTCACGGTGGTCGACATCGAGGCCATCGCCGAGGTCGCGCACGAGCTCGGTGGCCTGGTGGTCGTCGACAACACGTTCGCGACGCCCTATCTGCAGCAGCCGCTCGCTCTCGGTGCGGACGTGGTGGTGCACTCTGCGACGAAGTACCTCGGTGGTCACAGCGACGTCGTCGGGGGCTTTGTCGCCACCAACGACGACGAACTGGCCGAGCACCTCGTGTTCACCCAGAACGCAGTCGGTGCGATCGCCAGCCCGTTCGACTGCTATCTCGCCCTGCGCGGGGTGAAGACCCTCGCTGTGCGGATGGATCGCCATTGCGAGAACGCTGCGGCGATCGTCGACGTTCTCGGGGGTCATCCAGCGGTGACGCACGTGCTCTACCCGGGGCTCGCCGACCACCCCGGCCACGCAGCGGCCGCTCGGCAGATGTCCGGCTACGGCGGTATGGTTTCGTTCCGGATCGCGGGTGGCAGGGCAGCGGCCGAGAAGGTCGTGACCGCGACCCGCGTCTTCACGCTCGCGGAGTCTCTCGGCGCCGTCGAGAGCCTCATTGAGCACCCTGGCGCGATGACACATGCCAGCGTTGCGGGTTCGGATCTGGAGGTTCCCGACGATCTGATTCGGATGTCGGTCGGCATCGAATCCAGCGCGGATCTCGTGGCCGACGTCGAGAACGCCCTCGCAGTCGTCAGCTGAGGAGGGCTAGGGCAGAGCCCAGCGCTCCAGGTCGGCGGGTGCGGGCGCCACGTGCGCGAGCAACGCGTCTGCGAGATCCTTCGTCGCGTCGAGGACGCTGCCTGCCGGCTCGGTCTGTACGGCGAAGAGCAGGCACACCGATTCGACCCATTCGATGATCCGCAGCTGAAGCGGACGCGAGAACCGGGCGCTCGCCGCGAGGTCGATTGCGAGGCGCAGCTCGCTCGGCGTGGGCGCAAGCTCGGGGAGGCGGCCCTCGACGTCGAGGACTTCAGCGGTACGGCGCACCCGGCCACATGTCTCCAGGAGACTGCGAGCGACGTTCGAACGAAGGGCTCGATCCTCTGACGTGCGTTGGAGCGCGGCCGGTCCGTCCCACAACAAGTCGAGCGAGATCTCGTCCTCGAACATGGCCGTGTCCCTTCAGTCCACCGCTCCCGTCGGGGGCGTGTCCCTTCTGTTCGGACGGGTTGCCCTCCACGCTGAGTGATGAACCAGGAGAGCCTGTCTCGCTCTGAGTGACTGTAGAACAGACGACGCGGCGCCCAGTACTGAACAAGTGTTTAAGACTTGATGCATTGTCGACCGCTACCAAAATGGGCCACAACAGCGACACTCGTCAGTCGGTTCTTGCCCCACGATGTCCTGAGTTCAGTGCGTTTCGTGGCACGGGAGGCGCCGGGCGAGGATCTGTCCAGATGTTTCGTCGATGTCTCGAAGTGGGATAAGGGCTCAGGCACTTCGTGCCCGGGTCGATGGGGCGGACATGACGCTGGGAGAGTTCAACCACGCCTGTGGGGACGAACTGATTGCCACACAATCGCTCGGCGTTGCGCGGGTCGGGGAGCGCGGTCTCCCCGACCCTCGATTCTTCGACGAGCGCTCATGGTTGAGCCGCAGTTCAACCATATGGGCGCGAGTCACTCTTGCGGGCGGCGCCGATTCGCGGTGGATGCGAATCGGCGTACGGTGGAAACGGTCAACGACTAGGAGGTTGGTGCCGTGGCGGTGGAACAGACAATGACGCGGACCGAGCGTCGACGTCTGGCGACTCACGAAGACCTACTCGAGGCGACGCGCGACCTTCTACTCGAGCGTGGTCCCCGCGATGTGAACGCCAGGCTGATCGCCAAACGGGCCGATCACGCCGCGGCAACCTTCTACAACCACTTCGCAGACGTCGACGCCGCGGTGGACGAGGCGATCGAGCCGACGTCGGAGTGGGCGCTGGAGTGGGCGACTCGCATCGTTGGTTCGGACGACTACCCGATGGCGATCGCCGAGTTCGTGGCTGACTATCTCGTCACGCTCGAAGTGGACGGCTCGGAGTGGGCCGTCGCCCACGCAGCCAACCGGAGGGTTCTCAAGGAGGACGCGCTCGCGGGCATCGCAGAGAAGATGCGCGAACAACACCTCCACTCGATGGAAGATCGCGGCGTCCCCGCAGGGCACGCCGGATCGATGGTGCTGTACATCATGGCCGCGTGCGGCGACCTGTACGGCGGCCGCACGCTCACGCGGCCGGTGCGGCGGCGCATCGCCCGAATGCTGCACGCCGCTCATTTCGGCGATGCCGACATGGTGGCGACTCAGGCGGAACTCAGCCTCGACCTGGTCGAGGAGAGGACCGGGGAGGCGGCATGAGCATGAGCGATACCCGGCCGCGCGCAACCGAGGGCATGACACGCACCGAGCGGCGGCGCCTGGAGACCCGGGCGTCGCTGCTCGATGCGGTGATCGACCTGCTGCTCGAACAGCAGGACTCGCGTCTGTCGAGCACCGACATCGCCGAGGTCGCAGACGTCGCGGTCGGCACGTTCTACAACCATTTCCTGAGCGTCGATGAGGCGATCGACGCGGCGTTCGCCCACCTGGTTCCCAACTTCGCCGAGGCGGCCATGGAGACGATGTCGCACGACGATCCGGCGGTCGGCTTCGGGAGCATGATGGGGTTCTTCCTCTGCCGCCTCAACGAGGCCTCGCGTGTGTGGCGGGCCGCACGGGTCGCAGGGTGGGAGATCTCGCCCATAGGCGACTACGTGCTGGTTCGCGGGATGCGGGCCGCTGGGATCGGCGTCGACGAAGACGACGAGAACGAGATCAGGGCCGCTTCGGTCCTCGTGTGTCGGATGCTCACCTCGATGGTGGACAGCTTTGGCTCAGACCGAGTGTCGGAAGAGCTTCCCGCACAGCTGACCCGTGTCGTCGCGTCGGCTCTCATGACCGACCCGGACGCGATCGAGCGGGCCGCCGCGGCGGCGCGAGAGTCCTTCGTCGAGCTGACCAACTCCCCCGACAGCATTGGCGAGATCGGGACGCCTCGCCCTCTCTGAGCCAGTTCATCTGCTCGTAACACAGCGGAAACAGCCCCGCGGTGCGCCGTTTCTAGGTTCCTCTCGTCGATGCGGCGTCCGCGCGCTGCGTCAGGGAGGACATCATGGAAGGCAATATCGCCTGGATCCTGATCTCGGCGGCCCTCGTGCTCTTCATGGTGCCCGGGCTCGCCTTGTTCTACGGCGGCATGGTTCGTGCGAAGAACGCGCTGAACATGCTCAACATGAACATGTGGTGCCTGGGCATCGTGCCGGTCGTCTGGGTCCTGATCGGGTTCAGCCTCGCCGCCGGCGGTAGCGAGCACGGGCTGAAGAAGTTCATCGGCAACTTCGACTTCGTCGGGATGCAGGACATCCACGATGCCGAGCTCCTGGCGACGTTCGCGTTCTTGATGACGTTCGCCGCCATCACGCCTGCGCTGATCTCCGGCGCCGTCGCCGACCGCATGAAGTTCTCGGCCTGGATGATCTTTGTCCCGGTCTGGAGCCTGCTGGTCTACGCCCCGGTCGTCTACTGGATTTACGGAGCCGACGGCTGGATCTTCAACCTGCCGGCCCATGACTTCGCCGGCGGTACAGCCATCCACGTCAACGCGGGTGCTGCTGCTCTCGCGCTGGTGCTCGTCCTCGGCAAGCGCGCTGGATGGCCGCAGAATCGTCCGGCGCCGCACAACATCCCGTTCGTGATGCTGGGCGCAGGCATCTTGTGGTTCGGCTGGTTCGGATTCAACGCCGGCTCTGCGCTGGCCGCCAACGGCGCCGCAGCGCAGGCCTTCGTCAACACCTTCATCGCCGGTGCAGCGGGCATGGTGGCGTGGAGCATCGTCGAGGTGATGAAGCACGGCAAGGTGTCCACGATCGGCATGGCGTCTGGCATCATCTCCGCCCTCGTGGCCATCACTCCGGCCGCCGGTTTCGTCGGTTCGATGCACAGCTTCGTGTTCGGCGCTGCCGCGGGGGTGCTCTGCTTCTTCGCCATCGAGGCCAAGTTCCGGTTCGGGTTCGACGACAGCCTCGACGTGGTGGGCGTCCACTTCGTCGGCGGTGTCGTGGGCGGTGTGCTCCTCGGCTTCATGGCCGACTCGTCCGCGGTTCCCGGCGGTGACTTTATCGACGGCGTGTTCTTCGGCGGTGGTGAACTGCTCTGGAACCAGATCCTGTCGATCGTCGTGGTCGCCGCCTTCTCGTTCGTGGTCACCTACGCCATCGCCAAGGTCCTCGACGCCGTGATGGGCCTGCGGGTGTCCGAGGACACCGAGCTCGCGGGCATCGACGTCAGCGACCACGGCGAGGCGGCCTACGTCATCGAGTGACCCCGGCGGTCGTTGGGTGACGAACTGTTCACTTTGAGCGTTCGTCGCAGCCCGGCCTAGGTTGACCGCCCTTGACCCATCCGACACCCCAGCGAGCGCGTCTCTTGACCCGTGCCGGCCTCTGGAGGCTCTGGCACGTGTTCGGGGGCGCGCTCGCTGGGTTGGTGTGTGCGGCGTTTCTCAGCGGGGACGTCGTCAGCCGAAGCGCAGCGGAGCCCGCCCCCCAGGTCGACGACGAATCGGAGGGGCGCTGGGTGGTGGTGCGCCGGGTCGACGGCAGCCTCGTCGTCGATGTGTTCGAGCCAGGCGAGCTCGGGTTCGGCGACGCCGAGAGCTATGCGGCCGCCGGCGCATCGGACATCGTCGTCTCCGAGCGGGACGGACGGGTCGAGCAATCGGCCGACTTTCTCCGGACGCTCCAGTGGCACCTCGACACGGTCGCGTTCGAAGACATTCCCGAGACGTCCGACGGAGCCGGTGTGGTGGTCGCGGTTGTCGATACGGCGATCGCTCTCGGCCATGAGGACCTGGGGCCCACCGTTCCTGGCTGGGATGCGATCGAGGATCGTCCCTTCGACCCCGCCGAGTGGGAGACAGCAGACGCCGACCACGGAACCCACGTCGCCACGGTCCTGGCCGCGCCTCGCGACAACGGGCGCGGCGGACACGGCGCCGCGCCGGGTGTCCAGGTAATGCCGGTGCGTGTCCTCCAGTCCAACGGCGGGTTCGTCAGCGACGTGGTCGAAGGGATCCTCTGGGCGATCGCCAACGACGCCGACGTCATCAACCTGAGTCTCGGCACGGCTCTGGACTCGGGGGCCCTGCGAGCGGCGGTGGCCGAAGCCGAGGCCGCGGGCGTGGTCGTGATCGCCGCCTCGGGCAACAACGGCCTCGCCGGGAGCCCGATCCGCTATCCCGCCGCACTCGACACCGTGATTGCGGTGGGCGCGGTGGGCCCCGACCTTCTCCGGTGGCCCCAATCGTCCCTCGGGGCTTACCTCGACGTGGTCGCGCCGGGTGTCGACATCTTGTCTGCAGGTGGCACGACCGTCGACGAGTACCGATTCCTCAGCGGGACCTCGATGGCCACGCCGCAGGTCGCCGCGCTGGTTTCGCTCCTGGTTCAGGCCGACCCGAACCTCACTCCTGGCGACGTTCGGGACGTGCTCCGCAGCACGGCTCGCGATCTCGGAGACGAAGGACACGACCCCGAGTACGGCTACGGCCTCATCGACCCCGCGGCCGCCCTCGACGTCCTCGACCCGGCGATCACGCTGGATCCGCCAGAGAACGAAGTGCCCGTCGAGGAGCCGGCTTCGGTCGAGTCCGGCACCCGCTACTGGATCGTGACCGATCACGGCAGAGTCCTCCCGCTGACCGGCACTCCGGCACCCGCGGCGCCCGTCGTCCCGGCGGAGCATCCACTTGGTGAGGTCATCGGCGGAGCTCCCACATCGTCAGGTGACGGGTACTGGTTGGTGGACACCGCTGGTCGAGTCGTGGCTCACGGCGACGCGCCTCACCATGGTGATGCCTCCCTCATCGCCCTCAACCAGCCCATCGTCGGAATGAGCGCCACGCCCAGCGGTGGGGGGTACTGGCTGGTGGCGCTCGACGGAGGGGTGTTCGCGTTCGGCGACGCGGAATTCCACGGCTCGACGGGTGGGATGGTTCTCAACCAGCCGATCGTGGACATGGCGGTGACAGCGACCGGAGACGGATACTGGCTCGTCGCCGCCGATGGGGGAGTCTTCGCGTTCGGCGACGCGGTGTTCCGCGGCTCGACGGGTGCGCTCGCGCTGAACGCCCCCGTGGTGTCGATGGCTGCCGGTGTCGACGGCTATTGGCTCGTGGCGACCGACGGGGGTGTCTTCACTTTCGACGTGCCGTACGTGGGGTCGATTCCGGGACTGGGCATCCCGCTCGAAACGGTCGCGCCGGGCCGACGGGTTCGCATCCTCGACGACGGCAGCGGATACGTGGTCCTCACCGCCGATGGCGCGCTCTTCGGCTTCGGAACGGCGGCGAACATCGCGTCGAGCGCTCCCCAACTCGCCGATGGCGAATCGGCTGTGGATCTGCTGGTCGTCGAGGACTGAAATCCCGCCTTCGCCTCCGGGTGGCCCGCTACGGTCGGCCGGCGTGAGCAACGATGACGGCCCCGAGCAGTTTGCGCAGCACAGATGGCAGCGGCCACCTGGTTCGACCGAGATCATGCTGCTGCGCCACGGAGCATCGGCCCCGTTCGTCGCCGGTCAGCCCTTCCCCTTGATCGACGGTCAGGGGGACCCGCCTTTGTCGGAGGCGGGCCAACTACAGGCCGATGAGTCCGCTGTTCGGCTCGCTGGCGAGCCCTTCTCGGCCCTGTACGCCACCAGCATGCAACGCACGCAGCAGACCGTTGCGCCCCTCGCAGAGAGAGTCGGGCTGAGCGTGTCCATCGAGCCGCGGCTCCGCGAAGTCCACCTGGGCGAGTGGGAGGGCGGTCTGCTTCGGCAGCATGCCGCTGCTGGACACCCGTTGTACGAGCGCATGCACGCCGAGGAGCGGTGGGACGCCATACCCGGTGCCGAAACCAATGCGGCCTTCGCTGGGCGTTGCATGACGGCTCTCGAGGAGATCGCCGATCGTCATCCCGATGACCTCGTCCTCTGCACGGTGCACGGGGGTGTGATCGGTGTGGTGCTCGCCCAGATCGCCCGTTCGCGACCGTTTGCCTTCGGTGGTGCAGACAACTGCTCGGTGAGCCAGATCGTCCGGAGTGAGGGGCAGTGGGCGATCCGCCGGTTCAACGACTCGAGCCACCTGCACGACCGACTGCACCACTGAAAACGGGGCCCGAAGCAAGACCCGTCAGGCTCCCGCCAGAAAGGCTCCCAGCGCGGCGGTCAGGTGGGCTGGATCGGCAGACCCCGCCATCTCGCGCGCCGAGTGCATCGAGAGCTGCGCGCTGCCGACGTCCACCACGCGGATGCCGAGACCGGCTGCGGTGATCGGCCCGATCGTGGAGCCACAGGCGAGGTTGGTGCGGTGGCTGTATTGCTGCCACGGCACGCCCGCGGCGCGGCAGGCCGCCTGGAACCGCATCGATGTGTCGGCATCGGACGCATAGCGCACGTTGGCGTTGAGCTTGATCACCGGCCCGTCGTTGAGCGCCACCCGGTGTTGGGGCTCGTGCCGATCGATGTAGTTGGGGTGCACGGCGTGGGCCCCGTCGGCACTCACACACCAGGAGCGCTCGATGGCACGGAGGTATCCGTCGCGATCGACTCCCAGCGACGCGGCCACCCTTTCGAGGGTGTTGCCTACGAGCGGGCTCCCCGCGCCGGTGCTCGAGTCGCTTCCGATCTCCTCGTGATCGAAGAGAACGACCGCGGCCACGACGTTGGCGGGCGGCTCATCGAGCGCGATCAGGGCTTCGAGTGCCGCGTGGCATGAGGCCAGGTTGTCGATCCTCGGCGCCGCATAGAACTCGCCATCGCGTCCCATCCGGGTCGACGGCGTGAGGTCGTGCGTCATCAGGTCCCACGCGACGACCGCGTCACGGGTGACGCCGAGGTGAGATGCGACGAACTCGCCGAAGCCGTCTTCTTCGACCTCACCGTGAGACCAGATCGGGGCGAGGTGGGCCTGGCGGTCGAGCTTGAGCCCCTCGTTGACATCGCGATCGAGGTGGATGGCGAGCTGGGCGACCCGCAAGAGTGGCTCGTCGATTCGCACGAGCACCACCCGCTCGCCATCGGCATCGGAGATCGCCACCCGGCCGGACAGGCCGAGGTCGCGGTCGAGCCACGAATTGAGGAGCACGCCTCCGTAGACCTCGACGCCCAGCTGTCGGTAGCCGACAGCTCCTGTGTCGGGCTGGGGCTTGATGCGCAGGTTCGGGCTGTCGGTATGGGCTCCGACGAGCCGGAACTCGAGCGCCTCGATGTCGGTGATCTGCCCAGATCGCACCGCCACCACCGAGCCGCCCCGCCGCGTCACCATCGCGCCGTCGGGAATCGACTGGTCCGGTTGGGTCTCCACGAAGCCGGCCCCAGCCAATCGATCTGAGGCGCTTTCGGCCGCGTGGAACGGCGAAGGAGAGGCGTCGATGTAGGCGAGGAGGCCGTCGAGGACGGCGCTCCCGGCAATCGCGTCGGCTGTCATCCACCCATTGTGGCGGTGACGGCTCGGAACGGTGCGACCAACCGGGGCACCCAGATCGCCAGGTGCGCCACCGATGCGACGATTCCAGCCGCGACGGCCTGGACGATGGCCTGTGCTGTGAGGCTGGCGAGGACGATGCCGGCTGTTGCGGCGGTCAGAGCGTCGAAGTCGCCCAGGGGCAGATTGGGCGCCGCCCACTCGGTGATCAGCCACACCGCCAAGGCCTGCAGCCCCGCAAAGGCGAGGAACAGGATCCCGATCCGTCTCAAGGCGACTGCCGAGCGCGGATGGACGACGATCCCCGCCACGAGGAGAGCACCGCCCGCCCACAGCGCGATCCGCCAGCCAGTGCCGAGCCCATCCTCCAAGGCGGCGAGGTCGGGAAGGGAGTCGATGTCGAAGTCGATGGTCGCGGGGAGGTCGATGTTTGCGACTGCCTCCGCCAAACGAGGATCGACGACCGCGAGCTTGTCGAGCAGGCCTTGCTCGAGCTCGTCGGTTTCGAATCCGATGCCGGCCGGCTCTCCCGTTTCGAAGATGGAGCGATAGATGTCCTCGAGCGTGTCCGCGTAGTTCGTTATGTAGGCCGGATCGAGCAGTGTCGATTCGACGACATCGGTCAGGGCGGTCACGTCCGCCTCGCTGAGCTGGAGGTCGGCCGTCGCCTGTTCGAGGAGCATCGGTGCCAGCTCTTCGCGGATCTCCGGAGATCGAAGGACCGCCGCGGCCATCTCCCGCACGCGTTCGGGATCGGTGACCTCGCGGTCGAACCACCACGCGAGGATGCCGACGTTCGCGATGGCAGCGCCGAGAAATAGCAGCGCTGCCGCGAGGAGGCGGCGGATCATGTAGGAGACATCGGCCGTTCGTGGGGGTCGGTTGAGCGGCGGAACAGTGTGGCCGGCAGGTGTGTTACCGGTGGAGTCGAGCGACGAGGAGCATCGCGTGAGCGACCAACAGGCGGATCTGGTGGTGATCGGTGGTGGCGCCGCGGGAATTGCCGCCGCCTACGCCGCTCGCTGGAGGGCACAACGCGTCGTGATGGTGCAGGACGGCCCGGTGGGCGGCGACTGCACCTTCACCGGCTGCGTGCCGTCCAAGGCGCTGCTCGCTGCGGCATCGGACGGCGTCGACTTCGCGGCCGCCCGTGCTCGGGTGAGGGCCGGGGTCGAGAAGATCGCCGCAGAAGAGGCTGCGCCCGTTCTGGCGTCGAAGGGAATCGAGGTAGTCGAAGGGCGGGCGAGGTTCGTCGGGGAACGAACGGTCGAAGTCGGGGGCAGGACGCTCACCGGCAGCCACGTCCTGATCGCGGCGGGGAGTGGGCCGGCGGTTCCGCCGATCGACGGTTTGGGGGACACGGGCTTTCTCACCAACGAGACCCTCTTCGAGCTCGATTCGCTGCCCGCTCACCTCGGCATCATCGGCGGAGGGCCCATCGGCTGTGAGATGGCTCAAGCGTTCGCTGAGCTCGGCGCCGACGTGACGGTGATCGAGGCGGCGGCGCAACTGCTGCCCCGCGACGAAGCGGCCGCCGCGGCCGCTGTCAGGAACAGCCTCGAGCGGCGGGGTGTCCGCGTCCTGACGGACTCGACGGTGACCCGGGCGTCGCGGGCCCCTGACGGGCAGATTCTCGTGGACCTCTCGGGTGCCAACGCCGAACCCGTGAGCGTGGCGGAGCTGCTCGTGGCGACCGGCAGGGCACCTGCCACCGAGGGACTCGCGCTCGAGGCGGCGGGTGTTGCCACGGACGCCCGGGGTTGGATCGAGGTCGACGACCATCTCGCTACCTCGGCTCAGGGTGTGTGGGCGGCCGGTGATGCGGTTGGATCCCTCCAGCTGACCCACGCCGCGGCCACGATGGCGCACATCGCCGTCGCCAACGCGTTCGGCGGCGGGCCGGCGCGCTTTCGCAAGCTGACCTGGAGGCCGGAAGCGGTGCCGTGGGTGACCTTCACCTCACCCGAGGTCGGCCACGTGGGTGTCGGGCTGCGCGACGCCAGGAGCGTCCGGGGCGCCCGTGTTGCCCGGGTGGAGATGGCCGAGGTGGACCGTGCGATCGCAGTCGGACGCACGGAAGGCTTCGTTCAGCTCATCGCCGGGCCCCGTCGTGGGTTGGGTCGCGCCGGCGGCGGAAAGCTGATCGGTGCGACGGTCGTTGCCGATCGAGCGGGCGAGATGATCAGCGAGCTCGCTCTCGCCGTGCGCACCAAGATGTTCGTGGGGCGCTTGGCTCAGACCTCGCATCCCTATCCGTCGTGGTCGATGGCGATCTCGGCCGCAGCGACGCAGTTCTTCACCGACGCGTTCACGGGCCGATCCGCCGTCCCCGCCGCCGATCTGTAGCCAACACGGCGCCGCTACCCTCGCCGCACATGGATCCCACTGCGCCGCAGTCCTCCTCTCGTTTCTGGATCCTCGCTGCCGTCGCGACCCTCGTCACAGTCGCGGTGGTGGTGGGAATGGTTGCGGCGGGAGGTGGTGACGACGAGAGCACGCTCGGCGTGCCGACTTCGACTCCGCAGACGTCGACTCCCATCCCCGACACCGAGGCGATGGCTGGGGATCCACAGGCGCAGGGCGACCTTTCGGACGAGATCGCTGCCCTGTCGGCAGAGACCGAACGCATTCGCGGCCTCCCGTTCCTCGAGCCGGTCAAGGTGACCTTTCTGACGGACGAGGATTTCGAGGAGCGCATCCTCACCGGTATCGAGGAGGATCTCGACTCCGGAGAGCTCGCCGAGGTCGCACTCGTCTGGCGCGCGCTCAGGCTGATCCCAGCCGAAACCGATCTCGAGGCGCTCGTTCGCCAGGCCCTGGCCGGTGGTGTCCTGGGGTTCTACGACCCCGAGACCGACGAGCTCGTGATGCGCGGCGTCGCGCTGGATCCCTTCGTTCGGTCCACCCTCGTCCACGAGCTCACACACGCCCTCGACGACCAGCACTTCGACCTCGATCGGGTGGACCTGATGGAGGGCGAGGACACAGAGGCCCAGTTCGGCTTCATCGGCCTCGTGGAGGGAACGGCGAGCTGGGTGGAGGAGCAGTGGGTCGGCACGCTCGACTCCGAGGAGATCGTCGAGCTGCGGCGCCGTGAAGCGGAGTTCGGGGCGGGGATCGACGTTGCTGGCATTCCCGACATATTGCTGATCGACATCTCGCTGCCCTACATCTTGGGCCCTGCGTTCGTCGAAGGACTCGTCGACACAGCGGGAACCGATGGCATCGACGCCGCCTACCTCGACCTTCCGCGCAGCGGGGAGCACATCTTCGAACCGAGCGCGTACGACAACGGAGACCTCCCCGTGCCGGTAGACAACCCGCCCGCCGACGGACCCGTTCTGACCGAGGGCGTGATCGGGGCCAGCGGGCTGTTCGAAATGCTCCTCGACGTCGATAGGTCTGCCGCGCAGGTGATGGCGCGTGGGTGGGGCGGCGACCGCTACGTGGTGTGGCGCGACGGCGAGAGCATCTGCCTCCGCGCGGACGTTCTCGCCGAACCCGACGCGGAGGACCGGATGCGTACCGGACTCCAGGACTTCGCAGACGCCCACGGATCGGCGAGCGTGGACCAGATCGGCGAGCTGCTGCGAATCACCGCCTGCGCATAGTCGCGGCGGGCGATCTACCTTCGCAGTCTGTGGCGACCTGCTTCCATCACACCGAGGTTGAGACCGGACGGCAATGCACCCGCTGCGGACGGCCGGCCTGCCACGTGTGCCTGCGCCAGGCCTCGGTCGGCGCTCACTGCTTCGAGTGTGTGAAGGCATCGGCGCCGTCGAAGCGCGAGCAGCGGATCGTGCAGCGAGCAAGCGGACGACAGCCCAGGGTCACCGCAACGCTCGTTCTCGTTGCCGCCAACGTCGCTGTGTTCTTCGGCACACACGAACTCGGCGAGTTGGGCGGCAGTTCACTGCGTTTCGAGGTGACGCGCGATTACTCGGTCTGGGGCCCCGGAGTGGACGTGTTGGGGGAGTGGTGGCGCATCGTCACCGGGACCTTCCTCCACGCCGACATCCGCCACGTCGCGATGAACATGATCATGTTGTTCTTGCTGGGGCGACGCCTCGAGCAGGTCGTGGGCGTCTCCCGCTTCTGTGGGATCTACGCGGTGTCGCTCTTGGGTGGCTCGGCCGGTGCGCTGCTGTTGTCGCCGAACTCGCCGACGGTCGGCGCCTCGGGCGCGGTCTATGGCCTCATGGGGGCGCTGTTCCTCACTGAGAAGCTCAGTGGCGGCGATCCATGGAACGACGGCATCGGCAGCCTGATCGCGATCAACGTGGTGATCTCGTTCCTGATCCCGAACATCTCGATCGGTGGTCACCTCGGCGGGCTGGTCGCAGGTGTCTTCGCTGGCATCGCCGTCGGTGATCAACGCCGTCGGCTCACACGCACCGACCATGCACGACAGTGGCTGCTTCTTTTCGTCATCGGCGTGATCGCCGTGGGGGTGGCGTTCTATGGAGCCAGCACGTGGAGCCGATAGAAAAGAAGGCCCCGTTCCCGTTTCCACGAGGATCCACGATGGCGATCGAGCTTCCCCCTCTCCCGTACGACCTCGACGCGCTCGCGCCCCACATCAGCGCCGAGACGCTCGAATTCCACTACGGCAAGCATCACGCCGGCTACGTCTCGAACCTCAACGGCATGCTCGAGGGAACCGAACTGGCGACGGCCGACCTGGAGACCGTCGTCGGTTCAGCCAGCGGCGGCATGTTCAACAACGCGGCCCAGATCTGGAACCACACCTTTTACTGGAACTCGATGTCCCCGTCAGGCGGTGGCGAACCGACGGGCGCTGTGGCCGATGCGATCGGTCAGGCGTTCGGCAGCTACGCAGAGTTTCGGAGCCAGTTCACCACCGCTGCGATGAGTCAATTCGGGTCAGGCTGGGCGTGGCTCATCGATGACGGCAGCGGTCTGTCGATCATGCAGACCGCCAACGCCGACCTCCCGCTCGTCCACTCGGCCAAGGCGCTGCTCACCATCGACGTGTGGGAGCACGCCTACTACATCGACTACCGCAACCGCCGCCCGGACTACGTCAACACCTTCATGGACCATCTGGTCAACTGGGACCACGTGGCTGCGTTGCTCGACGGCTGACCGCTCACCAATGGCCCACCACCGGTTGGGCCAGCCGGAGCTTCTCGGGCCACCCAGCGTCCCACGGCAGTGCCCCACTTCGATCGGGCCACACGAACTGCCGTACCCGCCACTGCTGATCGCCGTAGATCTTGGGCAACGTGGGGAACAGGTGCCCGTGTTCGTCACGGTCGACATCGAGGAGCGCGGAGATCAGCTCGTTGTCGAGCAGGCCGTTGAACAGCTGACCCACCGGCAGTTCGCCGTCCGCGCGCAGATGACCGACGATCAGGTCGAGTAGGCCCCGGGCGGCGGCGGGCGCGAGGCCGAAGAGCACGAGTTCGGGCTGCCCGCACAGCGCCTCGAGTCCGAAGGTGTACGAATAGGCGGGACGCGGCTCGGCGCCCTCGACCGGTTGGACCGGCTCCACTCCCCAGCCGTGCGTCTCGAGCATCCACTCGAGCTTCTCCATGTGCTCCATCGGTTCGTACTCGAGGCCCATGCGCAGAGTCTGCCGCCTATGACGTCGGTAGGTAGGGAAGTCTGTGGTTCCCACGTGGCTGCATTCCGCTCTTGTCGCCTCCGGCACTGCGCGTCGCAGCGACAAGCGCTGACCGCTCGGGCCACGCCTCCGATCCGGTCGTCGCTGGCGCTCCTTCCGCCTCGCGCGGCTCCTTGGTCAACGGTCGACGGAGCCGCGCGCCAAGATCGCGACGATCACCAGGCCGATGCCGACCGACTCCCTCAGGGACGGCACCTGCGACAGGGAGATCAAACCGACGACTGTCGCCGTGACAGGCAACAGCGCTTGCAGAAACGCGAAGCGGGCGCGCGTGATGTGTCGCATCACCACCTGGTCGATCCCGTACGGGATCACGTTGGACAGCAGGCCGGTGGTGACCGCGATGAGAAGGAGGGTCGGCTGCTCGATCGCGGGGCCGAGCCCGTCTGCCCCGAGCGGTGCGATGGCGAGCGCTCCGATCAGCATCCCCACCCCCAGACCATCAACGGCCATCCCGCGCTGTGCCACCCGGTGGCCGAGCACGATGTAGCCGGCCCAGAATGCCCCCGCGAGGAGAGCGAAGAGCACCCCGCGCAGCGTTCCGTCCGCCTCGACGCCAGCGAGTACCACCACCCCGAGCGCGGCCAGGAGGAGAGCGCCCAGGGAGCGCACGGTTCGCGAGCCGAGCGCAGCGACAGCGATCGGTCCGGTGAACTCGATGGCGACGGCGTTGCCGAGTGGGAGCTCGTCGATCGCGAAGTAGATCGAAAGGTTCATCGACGCCAGTGCGACGCCGAACGCCGCGGTCCAGGCGAGCTCCTCGCGAGTCCACGACCGTCGCCAGGAGCGACGGATGACCACGATGATCCCGGCCGCGGCCGCGACGCGAACCAGGGCAACGGTGGCGGGATCCAGATCGTCGAAGAGTCCAACCGCGACCGCGGCGCCCATGTACTGGGAGATCGCCCCGATGACGAAGAACGGTTCGGGGTGCTGTGAGATCGGTCGAGAAGCCGTCATGACGCCGCAGCTAGGCTCACGCCACGATGTCGGGACCCGACGTGCGCCCCAGGCTGAGCCGGCAGGAGCGGCGCGAGTCGATTCTCGCAGCTGCTGCCGCAGCGTTTGCCCATGGCGGATACACCGAGACGTCGATGGAGGAGATCGCCTCCCGTGCCGGGGTGAGCAAAGTGCTCCTGTACCGGCACACCGAGGGCAAGGTCGAGCTCTATCGCGCGATCCTCGAGGACGTTCTGGCGACGATGGGCTCCGAGTTCGACGCTCGCGTGACCGCCGGAGAAGAGCACGGCGCGATTCGGGCCGTGCTCGCAGTTGCGCGGCAGAAGCCCGACGGGGTTCGGCTGCTCGTGCGTCGTGCCAGTCGGGAGGCCGCGTTCGCGGCGTACGCAGCCGAGCTCCGCTCCCGGGTCGTCAACGACCTCACGCCCTTGGTCAGCGCCGGAATTCGCGGCGATGGCACCGAGGTCAGATGGGTCATCGAGGTCGCGGTGACCCTGGTGTGGGAGGGCGTCTTGGACTGGCTCGATCACGGGGGCGATGACGACGAGGAGTTCGTCGGGCGCCTCGGTGCAGCGGTACAGGCGCTCGTCAGTTCTGGATCGTGAGGACGGTCTCGGCGACGCCCTCGAGCTCTGCGAACCAGTCGTCGGGTTCGCCGACGAGGATCGGAACGAACTTGGATGCCCCGACCTCGACGAAGCGCTCGAGCTGATCCCGCAGCCCCTGCCAGCCTGTCGGGATGATCTCCGAGGGGTCGACATCGGGGGCACGGCGCTCGAGGATCTGCTTGTAGCCCGGGGTGAGGTCGCCGTGGGTATAGGGGACGAGGACCCCGAAGTGCTCAGGATCCATGAAGCGCTCGTGTTCGTCCGCGCTCTCGTTGACGATCTTCCAGCCGGCCGCTGCCATGTCTGGCGTGCAGAACGAGGGCAGCCAGCCGTCGCCGAACCGACCGCAGCGGCGAAGCTCCACATCGGCAGCGCCGCCGAGCCAGACGTCCATCGGCTTTTGGCTCGGCTTCGGGAGAATGTCGATCTCCTCGTAGTCGTAGAACTCGCCGTGGTGAGTGAGTGGCCCGTCCTCCCACATCTGCTTGAGGAGGGGGAGCGCTTCGTTGAAGATCTTCGCTCGCTGCTTGCGCTCGACCCCGAAGGCCGCCTGCTCATGGACATCGGCTACCCCGAGCCCGAAGGCGGGGAGGAGTCGGCCATCCGACAAGCGATCGAGGCTGGCGAGCTCCTTGGCCAGAACCGACAGGTTGCGGCCCGGAAGCACGAGCACGGAGAAGCCGAACTTCATCCGGGTCGTGCGGCCGGCCGCGTATGCGAGCCCGACGATGGGGTCGGGACACTCCCCGCCGAGGCGTTCGCTCAACCACAAGGAGTCGAAGTTGAGCTCCTCGAGAGCGTCGACGAATGGGTCGAACGTGTGGTGATCGTTGGTGAACGAACGGGTTCCGAGACCGAAGCCGACGCGAATCTTCATGCGATCAGGCTAAAGGACCGGCGCAGGACGTGCCGGGTCGGCACGTGTGGATTACCGTCCGCCGAATGGCCGAGCCGATCGACATCGTCACTCCCTTCCGCCTCGACGACCGGGTCTGTGTGATCACCGGCGCCTCCAGCGGCATCGGCGAGAGGTTCGCCCATGTCTTCTCCGCCGCGGGCGCCAAGGTGGTCGCTGCGGCCCGACGCAAGGAGCGGTTGGAAGCGCTGGTGAGCGAGCTGCCTGATGCACTGGCTATTCAGTGCGACGTCGCCGACGACGAGCAGTGCGCCGCACTGATCGACCGAACCGTCGAGCACTACGGCCGGATCGACGTCCTCGTGAACAACGCGGGCATCAGCGACGCAGTGCATCCCGCCGAGGAGGCCGACGTCGGTCTCTTCCGTCATGTCGTGGACGTCAACCTCAACGCCTGCTTCCTGCTCAGTGGCCTCGCAGCGCGGGACATGTTCGAGCGCGGCAATGGCAGCATCATCAACATCGCCTCGGTCCACGGCCTGGTCGCCTCGGCACCCAACCTCCAGCCTGCGTACGCGGCGAGCAAGGCCGGCCTGGTGAACCTCTCACGCGACCTGGGCGTGCAGTGGGCCAAGCGTGGCGTGAGGGTCAATGCCTTGTGCCCGGGCTACTTCGAGACCGAGCTGACCCAGGTCATGTTCGACGACGACTCGATGACCAACTGGATCAACCGCAACACGGCGATGCGCCGCGGCGGAGCACTCCACGAGCTGGACGGCGCCGTCCTGTTCCTCGCTTCGGACGCCAGCTCCTATGTCACCGGCACCCACCTCACGGTCGATGGGGGCTGGACGGCTCGGTGACCACCACCCTTGTAGGCTGACAATTCACGCAGAGTGGCACCGGGGCCAGTCTGCCGCAGCTCAGGATGACTGTTCGGCGTTCCCTCCTCTTCGCGCTGGCGTTCGCGCTCGTGCCCCTCATCGCGCTGGGACTTGCCGCGTCAGCGATCGCACGCGACGCCGCCCGGGACGATGCGGCGGCCGAGGCAGAACGCACGGCACGCCTTGCCGGCGGAATCGTCGAACAGCGGCTCGCGCTCGCCCACGCGGAACTCGCGGGTATCGCAGAATGGCCCGACCTGATTCTTCCTGCCATCGGGGTCGCCCGCGGGGGAGATGACGCGCAGCGGCAAGCCGCCGGGGAGGCGCTCGCTCAGGCCGAGCTCTGGTGGGGCCCGATCGAGGCGCTCACTGTTCACTCGACCGACGGCGTGGTGGTGACGACCGAGCGGGACGCGGCCGACCGCTCCGATCCAGGCCTGGTCGGCGAGGCGCTCGCGGGTCAGGCCGTGGCAGGACGATGGGACGACCGGACATCCGTGTTCCAGATCGCGCAGCCGCTCGTCGGTTCGGATGGTGATGCAGCCGTGGTGGCCCTGGTCGACGCCACGGTGCTGACCGAACCGCTGCGCCTGAGCGGGCTCGATCTCCGGTTGACTTCGGGGGATCAGATCCTGGCCGGGGTATCGACCGCGGGAGGGGACTCGGAGACGAGCTCCCTCGACGTGAACGGCACGCCGTGGACCATCGAGGTCACCGTGCCGACGGCGTCGTCTGGAGCGCGCGGGGTGATGGTGGCCACCGTCCTTGCGCTGATCGCGCTGGCCTGTGTCCTCGTAGTGGTTGTCGCTCACCTCGGTCGTTCGCTGTCTGGTCGCCTCCGTCGACTCGCCGCGACCGCTGAGGCGATCGGAGAGGGTCGGCTCGACCAGCGCACCGGGATCCATGGAGACGACGAGCTCGCGAAGGCGGCTGCGTCGTTCGATCGGATGGCCGACAGCCTCGTCACCGACATCTCGCGTCGACGCGAGATGGAGACGCTCCTGGTGCAGCAGGCCCTCCACGACCCGCTGACCGGCCTCGCCAATCGGGCGAAGCTGATCGATCGCCTGGGCGACGCGCTCCTTCGCTCCTCGCGGTCTGGGGCAGCGGTAGGGCTGCTGTTCTGTGATCTCGACGGCTTCAAAGCGGTCAACGATGAGCTCGGCCACAGCGCCGGCGACGATCTGCTCATGCTCGTCGCGGACCGCTTTCGCTCCTCGGTACGCCCGAGTGACACCGTTGCGCGGTTCGGTGGCGATGAATTCGTGGTCCTCTGCTCGGATCTCCGCGACCCGACCGACGCTGTTGCTGTGGCCGAACGACTCAAGACCGCGTTCGAGCAGCCGTTTCAGCTGGGTGGGACCCCCGTGTCGACGACTTCGAGCATCGGCATCGCCGTCGGCGCGGGCGGAAGCGCTGCGCCAGACGATCTCCTGCGCCGCGCCGACCAGGCGATGTACCAGGCGAAGGCATCGGGCAAGGCGCGCCACGTGGTCTACGAGCTGACCGCCGACGAAGAGGAGCAGGGTCGCGCCGAGCGAGCCGCCGAGATCACCAAGGCCATCGATCGCCGTGAGCTCGAGCTGTACTACCAGCCTGTCATCGCTCTCGACGACGGAGGGCTCGTGGGATATGAGGCATACGTTCGCTGGCACCACCCCAGCCGTGGCGACGTGCGCCCCCAGGAGCTGATCGACATCGCGACCTCGGCGGGGTTGGCCGCAGACGTCGATCTGTGGGTACTCGCGACAGCCCTCTCCGAGCTCGCCCCGTCGAGGTGCGACCGCGGCGAGCCGGTTCCGTTTGCGGCCGTCAACCTCACCCCTGGGTCGCTCGCCACAGCTGGCTTCGCCGCCCGGGTCGACGAGGTGCTGACCACCCACGAGGCAACGCCGGCCTCGGTCGTGCTCGAGGTGAGCGAGGCAGCTCTGAGCGGCGAGCCCGGCACGGTTCTCGCGACGCTCGACGAGCTGCACGACCTCGGTGTCGGCCTCGCGATCGACGACTTCGGTACCGGACACTCATCGCTCGATCGGCTCAGGCGCTGCCCGATCGACACCATCAAGATCCATCAGACACTCGTGCACGGTGTGGTGGCCGATGACGACGACCGGGCCGCTGTGCAGGCGATCGTGTCGATGGCCCACGCTCTGGATCTGACCGTGATCGCGGAGGGTGTGGAGACTCAGGACCAACAGCGCGTTCTGGCGGAGCTTGGGTGTCCGTGGGCGCAGGGCTACCACATCGCGTCCCCGGCTCCCGTGGCCGAGCTACCGCTGCGACCGACCTGAGGTCGTCGGTGCGGCAGACTCGGGTGATGGCGCAGTCGCCCGAGGCGATGGAAGCTGGTCGACGACGTTCGGCCCTCGCGGTCGCGGCCGGCGCCACGCTCATCGTGCTCGCCGTTCCGGCGGTGCTGTCCACGTACAGCGCGGAGCTCCCTGTGGAGGTCCAGGTGACGGCTGCGCCGACCACGACGATCGATCCCGCCGCAGTGGGCCTGCGGCGCCTCGATCGGGCGCTGGAGCTCGACAGCGAGACGTTCGGTGCAATCGGTTTCATGACCGGCGCGGTCGTCGTGGTCCTCACGGACTCGAAGCTGGTGGTGATCGATCTCGACGGCGATCTCGTCGGCGTCCTCGCCGACCATCCGCTCGGGGAGGTGGTCGAGTCGTTCGATTCGGAAGACCGATCTGTGGTCATTGCGAGGACCTCGGCGGGGGCTCATCGCATCGATGCCCGGGGCCGCATCGAAGAGCTCGCTCTCGAGCCGCCTCCCCCGGATCGTCCGTCGGGGGCTGTGACGCTGCTCTGTGACCATCCTTGTGACCGGGTGCTTGTGAGCCCGACCGCCGGTGGCTCCTGGAGCGCGACGTTCGACGCGCCGATGGTCCCCGACGCCCCTCCGCCCGCCGTCTCAGCCCTGGGTGACATGGTGGCGGCGTGGGTCGCTGAGGAAGGAACAACCGCCCGCCTCGAGATCGCCACGGCCGAGAGGGCCTCCACGGTGCCCTTCAGCAATGAGGTCGACGGCGCGCCCGCGCTACTGCGCTGGGCGACAGAAGGCGACGGAGTGATCTACGGATGGGTGGGTGAGCCGCGCATCGTCGTGTTCTCACCACGGTCGCGGGCGTCGGGAACAGTGTGGCTCGACGAGCCCGTGCGGTACGCCGCAGCGATCCCCGCCTCCTGACCCGGAGGGTCAGCCCAGAGCGGGGGTGCCCTCGAAGCGCCCCGGATCCTTGGATGTGGGGATGAGCGGACGCGATCGCCAGTCCATGGCGTCTTCGACCCCCTCGACCACCTCGCGCCACTCTTCGGGATCCCACCCCTCAGCTGAGCCCAGCAGGGTGCCGTCCTGGCCGATGTGCACCACCGCCGGCAGCCGCTCGAGTCCGATCGAGCCGATGAGCTCCCGATCGGGGTCGACGAGCACCAAGCGAGTCGGCGCGAACTTGCCGAGGTATTGGCGCGCGCCGTCGCCGTCAGCAGCGACGACGTACACGCAACGGATGTCGGCTTCCTCGTAGTGGGCGAACAGTCGGTCCGCTGTGGGAAGGATCCACCCACTCTCGTGGGTGTAGGGATCGATCACCACGGCCAACATGTTGAACGTGGTGAGCCATTGGTCGAGGGTCTGCTCGTCACCTGAATCGGTGGCCAGCACGATCTCGCGCGAGGGGTCGTTCGGCACGGGAGCGAAAATAGCGCACGCCAGGAGGGCGACCCAGTATCAGGTGCGGGGTAAGTTCGTCGTGTGCATCCGATCGAGCGCTTGCGATACGTCGCACGGGCGGGCGGGGTCGACCAGTCGTCGCTGGCACGCGAGGCTGCGGACGCCCTCGTTTCGCTGACCGACGACCCCGCCGAGCTGGTCACGGCCTGTCGCCGAATCCTCTACCGGCACCCGATCGCCGGTGCGCTGTGGTCGATGTCGGCACGGGTCCTCACGGCGACCGACCCGATGCTCGCCGCGTGGGACGTCGCCGATGAGTTGGCATCGGACCCAACCAGTGACCGTGTGGCGGACGCCCTGCCCCACGATGCCGCCGTGTGTGTCTTGGGATGGCCGGACGCAGCAGCTGAGGGCCTCCATCGCCGCGGCGACATCGAGGTGAGGGTGATCGACGCATACGGCGAAGGCGGCGGCCTGGCCAGGCGTCTCATGCAGCGCGACGTCGACGTCGTCGAGGTCCCGCTGACCGGTCTCGGTCAGGCGTGCGCTCGGGCCGATGTGGTTCTCGTCGAGGCTGCCGCAGCGGGGCCGAGCGGCCTGGTCGCCGCTTCGGGCTCCTATGCCGCCGCTGCAGTGGCACAGGCAGGCGGAGCGGAAGTGTGGGCCGTCGTGCCACGTGGTCGGGCACTTCCTGCTCAGCTGTTCGACACCCTGCTGACCCGGATGGGCGACGACGAGCCGTGGGAACTCGACGAGGAGATGGTGCCGCTCGGCGTCGTCTCACACATCGCGGGCCCAGACGGGGTCACCGAGGTGTCCGCAGGAGTGCGGGCCGACTGCGACGTGGCTCACGAGCTCATGCGGGCTGTTTTGTAGCTGGCTGCGCTGCGTCCTCGGCCCTGGGGGCCTGCGGCCCTGCTCGCCAGATGTGTAGCTGGCTGCGCTGCGTCCTCGGCCCTGGGGGCCTGCGGCCCTGCTCGCCAGATGTGTAGCTGGCTGCGCTGGGCCACTCGACTCGGCTTCGCAACGGTCGACTGCACTGAACATGGCTTCTCGCACCGCCATCCGGCGGGCCGCGCTCCGACGCACTACCGACGACCGAGTGCTCGCCGGCGTCTGCGGCGGGCTGGCCGAACGGGCCAACGTGGACGCGGTCGCCGTGCGTCTGGTTTTCGTCCTCGGTGCGATGGTGTGGGGAATCAGCGCCCCGCTGTATGGGCTCCTCTGGCACCGCCTGCCCGAGGTCGACACGCCCACCACCAATCGAGTGCGGCCCTCCCGGCCGCCATCGACCAGCCTCGCGATGGGCGCCGTCGCCTGTCTTTCGGGGCTTCTTCTCGCCCTCCGCTCGCTCGGTGTGCTTCCCCCCGATGTCGTCGTGTTGCCTCTGGGTCTCGCGGCGCTCGGCGTGATGTTCCTGTGGTCCGCCAACCCGTTGCGCCCGCTAACGCGCCCGGCGATCACCTCCGGCGAGCCGGCACCTGCCCAGGCTCCGCCTACCGAGGGCGCACCGCCCCCTTCTGAGAGCGAGGCGGCGCAGCCCGACAAGGCGCCCTTCGGAAGCGCCCTCATCGGAGCGACGCTTCTCGTGGCCTGTCTGGGCTTCATGATCGACCGAGCCGGCATCGTCGACGTCCAATGGCGGGTGCTCGGCGCGGCTCTTCTGGTCGTCCTCGGTGTGGTGCTCGTCGGCGGCTCGGCCCGCGGCCGGCCATCGGGTCTGCTCGGAGCGGGCGGCCTCCTGCTGGTGGTATTGCTGACTGTGACCGTGTTTCAGGTTCCACTCGGCTCTGGAGTGGGCGCCCGCACCCTGCGACCGATCGACCTCGCCGATGCGGACACCCAGATCGCAGGGGGTTCGTTGCGCATCGACGCGCGCGACCTCGACTTCGACGCCTCCGAACCGCTCGTGCTCGATGCCAGCGTTGCGGTTGGCGACCTCCGCATCATCGTGCCGATCGGCGTCGAGGTCAGAGTCGAGGCGCGAACGGGGCTGGGAGTCTTGGCGGTCTTCGCGGACGCATCGAGCGGTGTCGGCCAGGATCGACGGTTCGTGTCCGAGGGCTACAGCGCCTCGGCCGGACAACTGGCGATCGTGGCCCGCGTCGGCGTCGGACGGTTGGTCGTCGAGCAGAAGGAGCCCGACTCGTGAACCAGAGTCTCGATGTGGTGAGCCTCCTCGCGGGCGTGGTCTACGTCGCTGTCGGTGTGTGGCTGCTGGGCGACGCGATGGGTTCGCGCCCTCCGCTCGCTCTCCTCGTGCCCGCGATCGGTGTCCTGGCAGTGTTGGCCGTCTTGTTGACGGTCGGCCGCGTCTGGACCAACCCGTTCAGTCGGGGAGCGCCTGCTGGAGCGCGGCGAGGCTCGCCTCGGCCTCGATGAACGCGGCCATCTCGAGCTGATGCTGATCCTGCTCGCTGATTCCGAGGCGGGTGCTGAGCTCGCGGGGGTCGCTTGGCCTGTGGAGCAGGTAGCCCTGAACGAGGTCGCAGCCCAGTTCTTGGAGAAGCCGTAGCTGGGCGCGATTCTCGACGCCCTCGGCGATCACGACAAGACCCAGATCGTGGGCCATCTGGATGATGGACCGCAGGATCGATCGGTCGGCCGCGTCGAGGTCGCTCCGCTGCACGAAGAGCTTGTCGATCTTGAGGAGATCGAGCGGGAAGCTGCGGAGATAGCGCAACGATGTCTGGCCCTCACCGAAATCGTCGAGCGCCAGGCGAACCCCGCGCTGTTTGACACACGCGAGAAGCTCCTCGACATCTCCTGCCTGACCGACGATGTTCTCGGTGATCTCGAGAATGATCCCGTCTGGGTTCACGCCCGTGTTCGCGATCGTCTCGTCGAGCAGGTCGAAGAACTGGGGATGAAAAAGCTGTCGCGGCGACACGTTGACCGACATGGCCGGTGCCGCATCGCCGAGTGCTTTCTGCCAGATCCTCGCCTGGTCGAAGGCGGCGGTGAGGATGTACTCACCGAGCTCCTGGATGAGACCGGAGTCCTCCGCGATCGGGATGACGACCCCTGGGCTCTGGGGACCCCTTGTGGGATGGTTCCACCGAAGAAGACTCTCAGCAGCGACGAGCCGGCCGTCGGCGAGGTCGAGGATGCCCTGGTAGTGGACGCCGATCTCCATGTTCTGGATCGCCCGCCGTAGGTCGGCCTCCAACTGCATCTTGTCGACGATCTCCTCGTCGAGGTCGGCCCGGTATCGCACCCATTGGGCCTTGCCGCGGTTCTTCGCCCGGTACATGGCCAGATCCGCTCGGCGGATCAGCTCTGCGGCATCGCTGCGATCGGCTTCCGAGACAGCCACGCCGACGCTGCAGCTGATGACGACCTCGTTGCCTGCGACGGAGAACGGGGCGCTGATCGCTTCGCAGACCCGGTCGCCGATGGCAGCGAGGCGCCCGTCCGAGTCCTCGAAGTCCACCGTGTCGACCAGGATCACGAACTCGTCGCCGCCGAATCGGGCGACGACGTCTTCGGGCCCGACCGCCCGCTCGAGCCGTCGGCTTACCGCGATCAGCAGCTCGTTGCCCACGTCGTGGCCGAGCGTGTCGTTCACGGGCTTGAAGCGGTCGAGATCGATGAAGGCGACGGCGCAACTGGCACCGCTCACCTGGTGCATCCGGAGCTTCCGCTCCACCTCGTCGACGAACCGGGTTCGATTGCTCAGTTCGGTGAGGGGATCGTGGAATGCCTGGTGGTGCAGCTTGGCCTGCATCGCTCGGAGCTCGCCGACGAGCCGCTTGTTCTGGAGGGCGATCGTCGCGTTGCCGGCGAGGAGCTCGAAGCAGTCGACCAGCGTCTGGGTGAGCGGCCGTCCCGGGCTCACTCCGCCGCGCAGGACGACTGTGCTCGAGGGTTCCGAACCGAGCGCGCTGCTGACGATCGCTCCCAGCCGGACCCTCGCGAGGTGGATGTCGACCGACGGTGAACGTCCTGCGATGAAGTGGGAGACGCCGTCGTCGGTGCCCGACCCGACGCAGGCGATGGGTCCGTTGGGGTCGGGGAGGTGGACGCCCTGGGTGACTTGGCGGGTGGCTTCGACGCGCCACTGGCCTTCGCCGGCGCGGACGCAGACGTCGACGATGTCGAGGCCGAGCAGCAGAGCGCTGTTGAGGACCTCCTCCACCATGCCTGCGTCCAGGCGACCGACCCGTTGGCTCGACTGGGCCACGGTCTCGAGGAGGTGACTGCGCTGTCGAGCCTCCTCGGTCACCGCGCGCTCTGCCTTGATGTCCACGATGAGCTTCTGGGCGAGGTGGATCCCGGGGATGGAGACGAGGAGAACCACACCCATCCGCTGGGCGATCGCCGGCAGGTTGTCGAAGAGGCCAGTGTCGAGCGAGGTGAGTTGGTCCCCCAGCAGCGACACGCCGAGCAGAGCGAACCACGACACGAGGGCGCCGATGAGGCCGAACCTCATGCCCGCTTCGAGCACGGGGATGAACAGGAGGAACCACGCCAGATCCTGGCGGGTCCCGGACAGCATCAGGGCGAACACAACCGTGAGCGCGGCGTCGGCGGTCAGGGCGAGCAGCGAGATGGCGAAGCGCTGGCCCTCCTCAGCGAGACGTCCGCCGAGCGACGTCACCGCATTGACGGCGAGCAGCGTTCCGACCATCAAGGCGACCGCCACCACCCCAGACACCGGCAGGGTCACGGTGTTGGGTGGCGGGTCGTAGGTGAGCAGGTACGGAATCAGAAGGATCGCCGCGGCGAGCCGAAGCTGGCGGAACCCCGAGTCCACGAGCTGGCTGTTGTCCCACGTCTCGAGAAACCAGGCCGCGCGCGGGTTGTCGTCCTCCGCGTTCGCTCCTGAGCGTGGTCGGCGATGCCTCATCCGTGGTGTCCGTCGATTGCGAGGGGGTCGCAACTCCATCGGACGGCACCAGGTGCCGGTGAGGAATTCGGTTCAGCTGGCCTCGGCGAGAAGGCGGCGCGCGATCACCTTGAGGCAGAGGGTCTCATCCGCGCCTTCGAAGATCGAGAGCACCCGGGCGTCCACGTACAGGCGGCTCACCGTGTACTCCTCGGCGAATCCGAAACCGCCGTGGATCTGCAGCGCTTCGCGGGTCACCCATTCCGCCGCCTTGCACACGTAGGCCTTCACCATCGAAGCCTCGAGGCTGCCTTCGCCCTTGGCCATCATGGTGGCCACCGTGTAGGCGTACTGCCGGGCGCCCTGGATGATCGCCGACATGCGGCCGAGCTTCGCCTGGGTGAGCTGGTATTCCATGATCGGCTGGCCGAACACGAGGCGCTCCTCGGCGTACGTGCGGGCCTCGTCGTAGGCGGCCTGCATCACGCCGACGGCGCGGGCCGCGGTCTGCAGCCGACCGTTCTCGAAGCCGGCCATCTGCATGTAGAAGCCCTTGCCGAGGCCGTCCTCACCGCCGATGAGGTTGTCGCCGGGCACGAACCAGTTGTCGAACGCGATCTCGAAGCTGTGCATGCCCCGATAGCCCAGGGTCGCAATGGCCCGACCCTCCATCGAGCCACCGTCGTCCTGGCTGAACTCGAAGGAGTGGCCCTCGGCCTGGGGCTTGGGGACGATGAAGAGGCTGAGGCCGCGATGGGTCTTGCTGCGGTCGGGGTCGGTGCGAGCCAGGAGCATCAGCACGTTGGCCCGTCCGGCGAAGGTGCACCAGGTCTTGACGCCGTTGATCAGCCAGCCGCCGTCGGTCCGCGTCGCGTTGACCTTGAGGTTGGCGACGTCGCTGCCGTAGTCGGGTTCGGTGACGGCGACCGCCACCATGGCCTCCCCCGTGGCGATCTTGGGGAACCACTCGTGCTTTTGTTCCTCGGTGCCGCCGCGCTCGAGCGCCCGGGTGAGGATCTCAGGGCGCGTGATCAGCGATCCGCCCGCACCGAGTGACGCACGCGACAACTCCTCGGTGGCGATGACCATGCCGAGGTAGTCGCTCTCGGAGCCCGACGCGAACCCGCCGTACTCCTCGGGCACCGAGAGCCCGAAGCAGCCGAGCTCAGCGAGGCCCTGGATGATGTCCTCGGGGATGTCGGTGTCGTTGCGGTGGATGTGCTCGGCTTCGGGAGCGATCTTGTCCTCGCCGAATCGGCGGAACGTGTCCGCGACCATCTCGAAGTCGTCGGCCAGGTGGCTCGGTGCGCTCAGGGTCGCCAGGGAGGCGACGAACTCTGGATCGCGGTACGTGGCGATGAACTCCCGAGCCGCATCGAGCTCGCCGGACTCGACGCCCCACGCGGTTTCGCGCCCGAACAGCCTGGCGTTGAGCTCGTGGAGTGCGTCTGCAATGAACGCGCAGGCGAGCCGGCCCTCGGCGTCGCCCTTGGCTCCATAGTCGATCAGCGACCTGCTGATCTCGACGGCAGACGCGGCGTGTGCGAGGTCGTAGAGGAGTGACTGGTGCTCGTCGGCGTCCGCCAGACCGGCGATGCGCGCGGTGGCGCGATCGATGATGGAGATGCCGATGGCGAGGGCGTCCGATGCCCCCTGTAGATCAGGTGCGGTCATGGCGCACCAGGCTAGAGCGGGGATCCACGTGCGACGAGTTGCGAAGCGGCGAGGTTCTGTGGCGAGGGATCCACGTGCGACGAGTTGCGAAGCGGCGAGGAGCCGTGGCGAGGAGCAGCGCCTTCCTACAAGCGAATCGAATCTGCGAAGTCCATCACGAACGGCGCGATCTCCTCCGCGGGCACGGGGCGGCTGAAGTAGTACCCCTGGGCCTGGTCGCATCCGAGCGATCGGAGGCTGTCGAGCGTCCATTCGTCCTCGACACCCTCGGCGACGACGTCGAGGTCGAGGTTGTGTCCCAGCTCGATGATCGACCGGACGATCACGGTGTCTGACTGATTGACGGCCATCGTGCCGACGAACGACCGATCGATCTTGATCTCGTCGATGGGCAGCTGGCGCAGGTACGACAGCGACGAGTACCCGGTGCCGAAGTCGTCGATGCTGCTGCGTACCCCGAGGGCGCTCAGCCGTTCGAGGACCCCCAGGGCGAGGACCACATCGTCCATGACCTCGCTTTCGGTGATCTCGAGCATCAGTCGGCCCGGCTCGATCTCCGCCGCCTCCAGGCACTGCTCGACCCAGATCGGCAGGTCGGCGTCCGTGAAATTGCGGACCGAGAGGTTGACGGCCACGGTCAGGTGGATGCCTTCGTCGTCCCACACGCGGAGCTGGTCGATGCTCTGCTCGATGACCTGACGGGTGAGCTCGCGGACCAGACCGGAGACCTCGGCGAGCTCGATGAACTCGTCGGGTGCGATCATGCCGTGCTCGGGGTGGGCCCACCGCACGAGCGCCTCGACGCCGATGACGCTCGAGGAGCGGAGATCGATCTTGGGCTGGTAGTGAACGACCAGCTCGCCCTCGTTGATCGCGCGGGGGAGCTCGCCGAGCAGCTTGAGCCGCCGAACCGTGAACCGGTCGTCGAGCGGGTCGTAGAGCCGGTAGGTCTCGCCCGCCGACTTCGCCTGGTACATCGCGACGTCCGCCCGCTGCAGGAGCAGGTCGGCGTCGGTTCCGTGTTCGGGGGAGCAGGCGGCACCGATGCTCACGCCGGCCTGGATGTGAACGCCGTCGAGCACGATCGGGTGGGCGATCGCGGTCTCGAGGTCGGCAGCGACCAACTGCGCCCGTTCGGGGCCGTCGTTGACCAGGAGCAGCGCGAACTCGTCGCCGCCGAGACGGCACACCAGATCGCCGTCCATGGCGACCTCGGACAGGCGGCCGGCGACGGCGCGAAGGAGCTCGTCGCCCTGGGCATGACCGAGGGTGTCGTTGACCTCTTTGAACTGGTCGAGGTCCATGACGAGCAGAGCGATGCGAGCGTCGGGTTCGTTGTCGAGCAGGCGCTGCAGTCGCGAGCGGAGGGCTGTGCGGTCGGGGAGCGACGTCAGCTGATCCCGGTACAGGGGTGGTGCCTCCTCGACGTGGCCGCGCCCGGGGAACATGACCGCGACGTGCAGGGGGCCGAGCGGCCACACCTCATAGCCGCCGTCGAGAGCGATGATCTGTTCACCGGTGTCGATGGCGCGCCGGCAGGTTGCCAGTAGACCGCGATCCGCGACGTCGACGTTTCGGCCCGAATCGTTGGCGTCGATCTGACGAAGGGTGCGACGGTCCTCGTCGAACGACAAGGTGTGGATCGGGGTAGTGACCCGATCGAGGATCGTGCGCAGCCTGTCGGCAGCGTCGAGCGCGTCCTTCTCCGTCGAGATGTCGCGGCTGACACCGTGGAGAACCCGCCTGCCGCGGTAGTCCGCGCCGACCGTGATGGAGTCGCGCAGCCACAGCCAGGAGCCGTCGCGCCGCCGCATTCGGAAGTCTCTGACCCGCTCGTCGCCCGGCTGCAGGTCTCCGGTCTGGGTCATCGCGCCGATGTCATCTGGGTGGATCAGCGCGATGAACGAGTCGAGCTGGGCCCATTCGACCCGCGTGAAGCCCAACAGCTCTCTGATACGCCCCCGAACAAAGCGTGCGCCGTCCGCATCGGCCTCCCATACCAGCGCAGGCACGAGGTCGAGGAGCGCTTCCTGCTCCACGCGAGCGTGGGTGTGCTCGTGGGTGATCTGGCCGATGAGAAGGGTCGTCATCACACAGGCGAGCGTGAGCGCGATGAGCAGTGCGGGGAGGTAGCTCACCTCGACCGCTGTGCCCGCAACTGCGAAAGCGCTGACGGTGAAGACCGACGAGGCCACACCCCAGTTGCGTCCGGCGACGGCGCTCTCGACGGCCACGATGGCCGGTCCGGCGAGGAGCGCGGGGGCCCACAGCTCTGGCGGAACGAGCGTGGACGTCGCGGCGATGATGGCCGCGTCGGCGAATGACACATACCACGGCATCGCTTCGTCGCGGAGGGTGAGCAGCAGGAGGAGCAGGTGCCAGGGCCCCACGCTGAACATCAGCGCGTTGGCCAACAGGTCGGCGTTGTCTCCGAGCCGATCGGCATCGAAGGCCATCGCCAACAGCGCGCCGACCAGGACGACCCGCAACAGCAGAACCGCCCGCCATCTGTGGCGGGCAGCCTCACTCAACACCCGCCCGTTGAACGATGCGGGCAGATCCAACGCAGAGTTCACAGGGTGCGTCCCATCAGATTGCCTCGCGTGGTGAGAATACCGATGCGCCCTCGCCAGATCGGTGATCTCCGGCCAGGATGTGTCCATGGGTGTCGCGGGCGAAAGCAGCCACGACGAGGGGTTTCGCGAGGCGCTGCTCGTGTGGGCCGGCGTACACAGGCGGTCGCTTCCGTGGCGGGAGACGCGCGACCCCTGGGCGGTGCTCGTATCCGAGGTGATGCTCCAACAGACGCCGGTCGACCGGGTACGACCGAAGCACGAGGGGTGCCCAGACTGTGGTCGATCCTGCTGTCGGGAGCGCGGGGGTCAGCGCTCCACAGGCTGCATACGCCGGGAGCGACCGCCAGGTCAGGGGGGCGGTGCTGCGGCGGCTCGAACGCGGCGATGGAACCAACAGTGATCTACGTGCTGCGATTCCCGACGACCTCGACGTTTCCGCCGAACGCTTGTCGCGCGTCGTGGGTGCGTTGGTGGCCGAAGGACTGATCAGCCGGTCTGGGGAGCGTTACTCGCTCGGTTGATCTGCGACGAGTTGCTCGAGCAGCTCGTCGATCGCCTTGTCGGCGAGAGTGATCATCTCGTCGTCGGAACGATCCTGGATCGGGTGTTCGATGAACACCGAGGCGGGATCGAAGCCGAGCGCTTCGGCCTGGCGGGCGGCGCCGTCCACGAACTGGACGGTCGCCACGAACACACCGGGAACGCCGCGGCGCTCGAGATCGCTGATGTCGTGCACACTGCACGACGTGCAGCTGCCTCAATCGGCGAGCGCTTCGATCACGACGTCGCATTTGGTGCTGATCTCGTGGCGGAGATCGGCGGGCGCCGGTTTGGTGAAGGTGGGCTTCTGGAACCGTTCGACGCGCAGCCCGCGTTCGGACAGACGCTCCTCGATGCGATCGAGGAAGCGGTCGCCGCGAGGCTTGCTGATGTCGAGCAGGCCGACGGTTAGCCCGTCGAGCGATGCAGGGCGCGCCGTGCGTTCTCGCTGTTGAGGCGTGGCCTCGTTGGTCGGGTCGAGCACGCGGGTCATGTGAACCCCCTGATCTCCGCGGTTTCCCCAGACTAGTTGCGTCCGTCCTCAACGCGTGAGGTGCGGTGACCGATGGGAATCGGTGAACACAGAGCAGCTCGACGCACTGTTGAAGTACCTGGTGGCGGTGGGCGGCTCGGATCTGCACCTCAAGGTGGGCTCTCCGCCCAAGATTCGCGTCGACGGCAGCCTCACGGGCATCGACGGGGCACCTCGGCTCACCCCGCACGATACGGAGATGATCGCGGATGCGATCCTGACCCCGCTCGCGCGGGACCAGTTCAACAACTGTCTCGACGCCGATTTTGCCTACGCGGCCAAGACACTCGGTCGTTTCCGGACCAACGTCTTTCGCCAGAGGGGCTCGGTGGGCGTGGTGATGCGTCACGTCACCTACGGCGTCGACACTCTCGAGGAGCTCGGTCTCCCGAGAGTCGTCCGCGACTTTGCCGACGAGCAGCGCGGCCTCGTGCTCGTCACGGGGCCGACAGGATCGGGCAAGTCGACGACCCTGGCGGCAATCGTCGACCACATCAACCGCACACGCAACGTCAATATCGTCACGATCGAGGATCCCATCGAGATCCTGCATCAGGACCATCTCGCATCCGTCAGCCAGCGCGAGATCGGCACGGACGCGGAGTCGTTCCCCCGCGCGATGCGCGCCGCTCTGCGCCAGGATCCCGATGTCATTCTCGTCGGGGAGATGCGCGATCCCGAGACCGTCTCGGTCGCCCTCGCCGCCGCCGAGACGGGACATCTCGTCCTCTCCTCGCTCCACACCTCGGACGCGACCGAGACCATCAACCGGGTCGTCGACTTCTACCCCGTCGGGCAGCAGCGTCAGGCGCGCGTGTCCCTGGCTTCATGCCTGCGCGGCACGATCGGACAGCGCCTGGTGATGGCTGTTGGTGGAGGGAGAATTCCGGTCTGCGAGACGATGGTCAGCACCGGTCGCGTCCAGCAGTGCATCCTCAACCCGGAGCAAACCCATCACCTCCACGACCTCATCGATGAGGGCGACTTCTACGGGATGACCACATTCGACGCATCCCTCACGACGCTCGTGTCAGAGCGGCGGGTGACCTATGAGGCCGCGCTCGCTGCGTCGTCTCGGCCCCACGACTTCCGCGTGAGGGTTGAGCGGGCCGGCATCGTCGTGTCGGGACGGACCGGCCCGGGCGACGAGACGGCGAGCACCGTGGAGCAACTGCAGTCGCTCATCTGAGCGGCATCTGAGCGGCATCTGAGGCGGCACGACCGGCGCGTCTACGCTCGGGCGGCACGGGTCGGGGATGTGCCGGCCGAGACTCCGAGGAGCAAGCGTGAGCGAGACGCCTTCCATCGACCCAGCCGATTTCCGCAACGTGTTGGGCCACTTCCCCACAGGCGTGACGGCGGTGACCGCGGTCCACGAGGATCGGCCCGTCGGCATGGCGATCGGCTCGTTCACCTCGGTGTCGCTCGACCCGCCGCTGGTCGCTTTCTTGCCGGGCAAGACCTCCACGTCGTGGCAGGCGATCCGCGAGGCGGGGTCGTTCTGCGTGAACGTGATGGGTTCGGACCAGATGGCGGTCTGCGGCGTCATGGCAAGCAAGGCCGACGACAAGTTCGGTGATGTGGACTGGCGGCCGGGCCCCACCGGCTCGCCGATCATCGAGGGCTCGATCGCGTACATCGACTGCACGATCGACGCGATCCACGACGGTGGCGATCACGACATCGTGGTCGGCCGGGTCGTCGAGCTGACGGTGATGGACTCCAAGGACCCCCTCGTCTTCTTCCAGGGCAGCTACGGAACCTTTTCCTAGGACATCCGTGCGTCGGGGAAAGCTCGTAGTCCGCGACCTGCTGCATACCGCTCTTGTCGCCTTCGGCGACGGGCCGCTCGGGCCACGCCTCCGATCCGGTCGTCGCTGGCGCTCCTCCCTCCTCGCGCGGCTCCTACGCCCGTGATGGCGGCGCTCTGTCGCGTCGTGTTCGGCGCCGTCTTTCTGGTCTCGGGAACGCTCAAGCTCCGAGACCCCTCATGGCCACGAGCCGCCGCGGGACTCGGTGTGCCGCGGTCGGTCGTTCCGGCCGTCGCGCCCGTCGAGATCGTTCTCGGTGCAGCGATCGTCGCCGGAGTCGCTCCGAGCGTCACGGTCGCTCTCGGCCTGCTGCTGCTCGCCGGGTTCACCGTGGTGGTTCTTCTGGCACTGAGCCGCCCTGTCGGGGAGCGGCCCCGCTGTGCCTGCTTCGGTCGCTGGTCCGCCCGTCCCGTCGACTGCTGGTCCGTGGTTCGCAACCTGGCGTTCGCGGCGTTGGGTGTCGGGGCCCTCATCGCCTGAAACCGGGCTTGCGTCGCCGGCACTCACCCACCTAGTGTGGTGCAACAACCACACAGAGTGGTCAAACGAGAGAAGCGGCCACGTTGGGTGGTCCGCCGGTCGACGGAGGATTCGTGGAGCTCAGCTCGCTCGGTCAGAACGACGTGGTGCGCGATGCGCTCGCAGACGTCAGCGCCTCACGTGAGCGGTCTCGCCTCAGGCGGGTGCTGAAGCTCGGTGTCTTCCTCGCCGCGGTCGCTTCGTGGCTCTGGTGGCGGGTGTTGACCGAGTCGCCGCTTCTGCCGTCGATCCCCAATCCGGGGATCAGCGAGGAGTACCTGGTTCCCCTCCTGTTGGTCCTGGTGCTGGCCGTCGTGATCCTGGTGCCGATGCTCGGTGCCGGTCGCTCTCCGCACGTCATGTTCCACCCGAGCGAGATGAGCACGACGCTCGACGACGTGCGCGGCGCACCCGTCGTGCGGGACGAAGTCGTCAAGACGCTCAACCTGTTCTTGGCCCACAAGACGTTCCGAGACGAGCTCGGCGGGACCCCGCGCCGGGCGATCCTGTTCGAAGGGCCGCCTGGCACGGGCAAGACCTTCATGGCCAAGGCGATGGCCAAAGAGGCAGGCGTTCCCTTCCTCTTCGTGTCGTCGTCGGCGTTCCAGTCGATGTACTACGGCCAGACCAATCGCAAGATCCGCAGCTATTTCAAGGCGCTGCGCCTCGCGGCGCGCAAGGAAGGCGGCGCGATCGGTTTCATCGAGGAGATCGATGCGATCGGCGCGGCCCGCCGCGGCATGAGCGGGGGCGGCGGCCGCGAGGGAATCTCAGGAGTCGTGAACGAGCTGCTCATCCAGCTCCAGTCCTTCGACGAGCCGCCGACCGGCGTGCGGTTCCGCAACTGGTGGATCGATCGGGCCAACCGGTTCGTGCCCCACCACCGACAGATCGCGAAGCGCACCAGCCTGCCCGCCAACATCCTCGTGGTCGGTGCCACCAACCGGGCTGCCGACCTCGACCCGGCGCTTCTGCGGCCCGGACGCTTCGACCGTTCGCTCCACATCGGCCTTCCCGGCCGTGAGGGTCGGCGCGACATCCTCGACTACTACCTGGCCCAGAAGGCCCATGAGCCGACTCTCGACGACGAGGAGCGTCGCCAAGCCCTCGCCGCGATGACCATGGGCTACAGCCCCGTGATGCTCGAGCACCTTCTCGACGAAGCGCTGGTCTGGGCGATCCGCCGGGGCGCCACCGCCATGAGCTGGGACGACATCCAGCAGGCCAAGATGACCGAGGAGCTCGGTCTCAAGGAGCAGGTGGCCTACACCGAGGCCGAGCGCCGGACGATCGCCACCCACGAGGCCGGCCATGCCACCGTCGCCCACCTGATCGGGGCGGGACGCAAGCTCGAGGTGTTGTCGATCATCAAGCGGGCCGACGCTCTCGGCCTGCTCGCCCACAGCGACACCGAGGAACGGTTCACCCGCACCCGCAGCGAGATCGAAGCCCAGATCCGGATCGCCTTCGGCGGCATGGTCGCCGAGGAGCTGTGGTTCGGCGAGAGCGGCACCGGCCCGTCGGGCGACCTGCATGCGGCGACAGCAGCGGCAGCAACGATGGTCGGCAGCCTGGGCATGGGCGGTTCGCTGATCAGCTACGAGGCGGCGGAGATGCCCGGCGCGGGCAACGTCGTTGCCAAGGTGCTCTCGACCGAGGATGGCCGAGAGCGCGTCGAAGGAATCCTCGAGAGCGCGAAGGACGAGGTGACCACTCTCCTCGAGCACAACCGTCACCTCGTCGAGGCGCTCCGCGACGCCCTCCTCGACCGCGACGAGCTCATCGGGAGCGAGATCACCGAGGTCCTGGTCGCTGCGGGTACCGAGGCCGGTCAGCTCACGATCGATCTCAGCTGACCGGTCGGCTCAGGCGAGGCCCATCACGTCGAGCACGAATGCCTGGACGAAGGCCTCGTCGCGCCATGCGTCGTAGCGTCCGGACGGTCCGCCGTGACCCGCGCCGAGCTCTGTCTTCAGCAGGATCGGCCGGTCGCCGCTGGTCGTCTCGCGCAGCTTCGCCGCCCATTTGGCCGGCTCCCAGTACTGCACTCGCGGATCGTTGAGCCCGGCGGTGATGAGGAGCGACGGATGGACGGCCGCCGCGACGTTCTCGTACGGCGAGTAGGCGGCCATCCAGTCGAATGCGTCGCTCTGGTTGGGGTCGCCCCACTCGTCGTACTCGGTGACGGTGAGCGGGATCGAGGCGTCGAGCATGGTGTTCACGGTGTCGACGAATGGCACCTCGGCCACGACCCCGGCGAAGAGGTCTGGACGCTCGTTGACGACGACGCCCATGAGAAGGCCGCCGGCGCTCGCACCTCGCGCGACGAGCCGCTCGGGGTCCGCGACTCCCGCGTGGATCAGGTGCTCTGCGCACGCGACGAAGTCGCTGAAGGTGTGGTGCTTGTGCTCGAGGCGACCCTCCTCGTACCAGCGCCGGCCCATCTCGCCGCCACCCCGGACATGCGCGATCGCAAAGATCGCTCCTCGATCCAACAGGGACAGGCGGGCCGACGAGAATGACGCCGGGATCACGACCTCGTAGGACCCGTAGCCATACAACAGACACGGCGCCGGCCCCGCGACCGTGTCGGGCCGCCAGAGCAGGCTGATCGGAATCCGGGTGCCGTCGGCCGCGGTGGCCCATTCTCGGCGGGTCGCGTACATGTCCAGGGCGGTGTGGAGAACCGGTTGCTGCTTGAGCAGCGTCGACTCCCAGGTGGTGAGATCGAGCTCGAACGTGGAGGGCGGCGTGACCATCGACGTGTAGCCGTAGCGGAGGCTCGTCGTCGCGAACTCGGCGTTGGATCCGGGTCCGGCCTCATAGACCTCCTCTGGCATGTCGAGATCACGGGAATCACCGGTCGCCCGGTCCACGATGCGAAGAACAGGCGTTGCGTCGCGCCGCTCGGAGATGACGGTGAACGCCTCGAACGCGTCGATGTCTTCGAGGCGTGTTCCCGGCCGGTGGGGGATGACCTCCGTCCAGTTGTCGCCGCCGGGGGTCTCGACGGGCGCCTCCATCAAGCGGAAGTCGACGGCGTCGAGGTTGGTGAGGATCAAGAAGCGGTCGTCCTGATGGCTGATCCGGTACTCGACGTCGTCCCGGCGCGGCTCGATGACCCGCGGGGCCGAGGAGGGTTCGTCCGCGTCGATCACCCAGTACTCGGACGAGGTCTTGGATTCGGTGCCGATCACCACGAATCGTTCGCTTCGGGTCGCACCGATGCCCACCCAGAACCGCTCGTCGTCCTCGCGGAAGACCTCGACGTCGCGATCGGAGTCGTCGCCGACGACGTGCCGCATGACGCGGTCGGGCCGGCGGGCCTCGTCCATGCCGACCGTGAAAAGCGTGCGGTTGTCGTTTCCCCACACGAGGCCATACGACAGGGCCTCGAGACTTTCGTCGAGGAGCTCTCCTGACGAGATGTCGATCACCGTCAGGGCGTACTCCTCGTCGCCGTCCGTGTCGCTCGTGTAGGCGAGCCGTGTGTGATCTGGGCTGACGGTGAGGTCGCCGAGCGCGAAGTAGTCGTGGCCCTCGGCCAACTCGTTCTCGTCGACGAGCACGACCTCCTCGGTCTCGGAGCTCCCCCTCGGCCGCCGCACGTGGATCGGGTACTGCCGCCCTTCCTCGGTGCGCAGCCGGTACTCCCACGGACCCTTGGGAACGGGGAGCGACTGGTCGGTCTCCTGTACGCGGGAACGGATCTCGTCGAAGAGTTCCTCGCGGAGGTCAGCGAGGTGGGCGAGCGCGGTCTCGGTGTGAGCGTTCTCGGCTTCGAGGTGGGCGAGGACGGCGGGGTCCTCGCGCTCGCGCAGCCAGAACCATGGGTCCTCGGCGGTGGTCCCGTGCACCTCGCGGGTGTGTGGCCTCTTTTCGGCAACGGGTGGTCGCGGTGAGTTCGCTGCCAGTGACATCGGCGGCACGCTAGCGTCCGGCGCCATGCCCATCTACGCCCTCGGCGACGACGAGCCACAGATCCACCCCGACGCCTACGTGATGCCTGAGGCCGTCGTCATCGGACGGGTGGTCATCGGACCCGAATCCACGGTGTGGTCTGGAGCCGTCCTCCGCGGCGACGACAACACGATCACCATCGGCGCGCAGACGTCGGTGCAGGACAACGCCGTTCTCCACGTGACGGAGGATTATCCGACCGTGGTCGGCGACCGCGTGACCATCGGCCACCTCGCACACCTCGAAGGGTGCACGATCGAGGACGATGCACTCGTAGGGACCGGTTCGATCGTGCTGCACGAGGCCGTCATCGGCTCGGCTGCCCTGGTCGGCGCTGGCGCCGTCGTGCCCGGTCGCATGCAGGTGCCGCCAGGAGCCATGGCCCTCGGCACGCCGGCGAAGATTCGAGAGGGCGTCGACACGGCCCCGCTGATCGACCCGGGAATCCAGAAATACATCGACCGCGGGCATCACTTCCGCCGCGCCCTCCGCCGCTTGAGCTGAACCAGCCGCTCTGCATCTCCGGACACGCGCTCTTCATTCCCCGGACACGACGGTCTAGATTCGCCGCCCATGGCAACACCACAGATCGATCTCGGCCGTGTCGGACTCTGGACCGGCGCCCTCGACCAGCTTCCTTCCTCCGAGGCAGTCGAGTGGGTCGCGGAGGCAGAAGAGTTGGGCTACGGAGCGATGTGGATCCCCGAAACGGTCGGGCGCGATCCGTTCGTCACCGCCGCGCTCCTGTTGGGCGGCACGTCGAACATCAAGGTCGCGACGGGCATCGCCAACATCTACGCCCGCGATCCCATGACGATGGCCAACACTCAGCGTTCGCTCGACGAGGCCTTCCCGGCCCGGTTCCTCCTCGGCCTCGGCGTGAGCCACCACACCCTCGTCAGCTGGGTGCGCAAGCACGACTACAGCAAGCCGCTGAGCTTCATGCGCGACTATCTCGAGCGCATGGACAAGGCCCTGTTCCGAGGGATCGGGCCAGAGGATCGGCCCGAAACGGTGCTCGCGGCGCTCGGGCCCAAGATGCTCGAGCTGTCGAAGACGGCCGCGCAGGGCGCGCACCCCTACTTCGTCCCGCCAGAGCACACCGCCATCGCCAAAGAGGCGCTCGGCGACGACGGGCTTCTGTACCCCGAGCAGATGGTCGTGCTCGAGAGCGATCCCGAAACGGCACGCTCCATCGCTCGGACGCACATGGCCGTGTACCTGGGCCTGCCCAACTACGCCAACAACCTCATCCGCCTCGGCTTCTCCGAAGACGAGCTCGCCGACGGGGCCAGCGACCGCGTGGTCGACGCCGTGGTGGCGTGGGGTGGCGTCGAGCAGGCTCGCGACCGGGTTCAGCAGCATTTCGACGCTGGTGCCGACCACGTCTGCGTGCAGGTTCTCACCGCCAGCAACGGCGAGATCCGCGACGGCTGGCGGGAGCTGGCTCCGGCGCTTCTCGGCTAGCCCCGGCGCGGCCTCGCTCTGCCCGCTTCGGGCCGATGTGGGTCGTGTTCAGAACTGAGAACCTGTTCAGCGACGTCCTTATGGGCGCGGCGTGGTGAACGACGGGTAGTGACGACACAACCCGTCGAGGAGCCCGCTGTCCATGCGCCGCTTGGTGAAGTTCTTGATGCTCGGTGGAGCCCTCGCGGCGGTCGCCGTGTCGGTGGCGACCAGCTATGTGGGCGCGCTCGCTCGCCAGGGCGACGACGACAGCGCGAGCTCCATCGAGGTTCGCGGGCAGTGGCGGATCGAGATCCGTGACCCGGATGGTTCGCTCGCCAACGTCGTCGAGTTCGAGAACCATCTCGAGTCCAGCGGCGCACGGCTCCTCGCCAGCCTGCTCCGCGGCGATGCGGTGGGTGGCAACTGGAACATCCAACTGTGGTCCGAGGGGACCGAAGCGCAGCTCTGTCAGGTGTCTACGGCGACAGACACCCCCACGGTGTGCAACCTCCACACCCCGAGCTTCACCCCGATGCCCGGTGGGTCGGCCACGCTCGACGTGCAATACGGAACCCTGGCCTTCGACGGTGCGCTGGTCCTCGACGGCGTCTTCGTCGCCGACCGAACGGGCGTGGTGACGCGAGTCGTGACCCAGAACTACTCCTGCGACGCGGCCGTGACGCTGGCCGACTGCCGGGACGACATCGGCCGATCGTCCCACTGGGGTGACGCCGCCAACTTCACCGAGACCACCATCGACCCCCTCGACGTCCAGGCTGGGCAAGAGGTCGCCGTGACGGTTGTGATCTCTTTCTCGTGACCAGTCCCGTCGTCACCCGGCACGCACGAGGGAGGCGCCGAACGCTGGCCATCGTCGCCCTCGCATGTCTCGCGCTGGCGGGAATGCTCGTGGCACCAGCCGGTGCCGGCGACGAACCGACGGGACCCACCTGGCCCGAGGACTCCCGCCTCTCGGCGACCCGGCTCAACGACACCTACTTTCTCTTCTGGCCCGCCGCTGCCGACGACGGCGGGGTGGTGGAGTACCGGATCCTGTTGCACGACCGCGAGCGCACGCGTGTGGGTGCCGCCACCCGGATGGCGATGATCAGCTCCAACGCCACTCCGGGCGACTTCGCGGTCATCGCCGTCGATGGTGCGGGGTACGAGTCTGCAGAGCTGTCCGTCACGGGGTCGGTCGAGCCGCACTCCGAGGAGCTGCCCCGGTTGTCGATCCGGGTGCTCGAACAGATCGGGGTCGACGGGGGTCTGCCCGACTCGGGGGCGCGCAGCGACCAGGGACCCAGCCCGTCCACGCTTCCACTTCCGACGATTCCTCCCGCCAGCGTTCCCGCCACGACCGCGCCTCCGTCGACAGTGCCTCCGTCGACAGTGCTTCCGACAACGATGCCGGCCCCACCGATGCCGCCGCCAACCACCGTGCCCTCTACCTCTGTGCCCGACACGGGGGGCGAAGGTCAGCCCACCTGCGGGCCCGACATCGTGGTGGAGGGACTCGGCGACCTCAGCCGCACGATCCAGGAGATCGGCCCCGTCCAGGTGTTCATACCCGAGGGCCGCTATCGGGTCACCGCGATCAGCCGCGACGACGGACACGCGCCGGGTGTCCAGGAGAACCAGCTCGACGAGCGCTGGTCGGCGCGGTCGTCCACGGGATGGTCGCTTCCCACCACACCCGATCTGTCGACAGCGGACACCGAGGCCAGATTCGACCTCGGTGAGACCACCGTTTCCGACACGATCCACCAGCTCTGGTTCCGCTGGGAAGGCCGCATCGCAAGCGCCAACAGCATCGAGCCGGCGCTCCAGCTGTCGTGTGTGCGGCCGAGTGTGGATCCTCCGGCGGAGGCCGATTCCGACGAGGCTCCGGTGACGATCGGCGAGATCGCATCGGACACCGATGAGGACGGCATCGTCGACGCGATCGATCGCTGGCCCTACCTCTCGGACTTCCTCGACTCCACCACCGTCTTCTCATCGGCGTTCGTGATCGGCGACAGCTCCACCGGCCGGCTCATGACGCGCGACCGCGGCGACCTGTGGGTGAGGCCAACCGTCGACGGTGAAGCGATCACCCTCAAGCAGCGGCGCGGCGACCAACTGGTCGACGTTGTTCTGTGCTCTCAGGGACTCCTCGGCGGCCACCCGGTGACCCTTCTGGGTGACATGGGCGCCACCGTGTCGTGCGATCCGTTCCGTCTCGATGTCGTCAGCGGCGTGGCCAGCGTCCGGTTGCCCGACGGGTCGCGTGTCGACCTTCCGGCGCGAACCTCGCTCGTCGGCGTTCGCGAGGTCTCGTCGTGGCGCTGGTGGTCCATGGGTGACGGTGTCGCGGTGTTGCGCGGGGTCGATGGACAGGACGCGATCTTCGATGCGACCAGCGACTCGCCTCACGTGGTCGAGGTCGCGCCCCGCTGAGGCACACCCGATAGCTTTCCGGCGTGGCGTCGCTCCGAACCGAAGTCACCGAGCTCGCCACCGCACTCGGCATGCTCGGCTACGACTCACCGCAGCGAGCCCTCGTGCATCTGCCGCGCGAGTTCGCCGACGTCGACCGGACCACCTGGGACCGTTTCGCGGAGGCTGCCGATCACGTCGACCATCGCATCGACTTCGCCGGCGCCTTTCGCAACGGCGAGGTCTTCGCCGCGTCGGATGAGGGCCTGCGGGGACGCCCTCCACGACTGATCGAGTGGAAGGGCGGGCACAGGATCCCGGGGCACGATCAACTCCCCGTCGACCTGCGCATCGATCACGTCTTCCTCGTGTCGTGCAAGTACGCGTCGCGCATCCTTCTCAACGCTGCGCCGGCAATGCTGTTCGGCATCGGTGAGGCAGGCGCTGACTGGTTCACCGAGGTCGCACCGGCCGAGCATCAGGAGCTCTATCGGGCGGTGCGCGATGCCCTGGGCAGTGCCGATCTTCCGCCGTTCGTCGCCGATCTCGCCAAGCATCACCGCCGCGAACTCAAAGGCGCGCTGGCTGCCCTCGACTGGAACGATGAATGTGCGGCGGCCTACTCAGCCCTGAGCGCCGAGGTGGGCCGCGCGACTGCGTCGGCCTGGCGCTCTTCGGTGCACACCAAGCGGCAGCGGGAGTCGCTCCTGTGGCGGCTTCTCCGCATCGGTCCTGCGCCGTACTACGTGCTCGGTTCGGCGAAGGACCTCTCGCTCCGGCTCCGGGTGACGACCCCGTGGGACTGGCGGCGGCGCTTCGAGTTCCGCGATCTGGAGGTGTGGGGCGAGGAGGCCGGCCAGCCCAGGGTCGCCTGGCGGGCGACCGTGCGGGATCACGAGATGGCTTCGGACCGAACCGTCGACGGTCACGTGGAGATCCGCTGGAGCCACGGCCGTTTCGCCCAGCCACCGGAGGCGAAGGTCTACCTCGACACGCCACACACCGAGGTCCCCGGCTACCTGGTGCTGGACGAGGGCCCGCGCAGCCCGGCGCCAGGTGCCGAGTCGCGGCAATTCCCACTATCCTCGTAGTGTTAATTCCCATCCCACGCTTGGAGCCAGTGTGACCGACACCGACCAGAACGTCGCCATCGATCTCGGCAAGTACAAGCTGGGCTGGAGCGACGAAGAGGACTACGTCTACAAGCCGCAGCGCGGCCTCAACGAGGACATCATCCGCGAGATGTCCATGTTGAAGAAGGAACCGGAGTGGATGCTCGACTTCCGGCTCCGCTCCTACGAGATCTTCAAGCGCAAGCCCATGCCCAACTGGGGTGGCGACATGTCGGAGATCTTCTTCGACGACATCTACTACTACATCAAGCCCACCGAGGGTCAGGTCGACGCCTGGGAAGAGCTGCCCGACTCGGTGAAGGACACCTACGAGAAGCTGGGCATCCCCGAAGCGGAGCGCAAGTACCTCGCCGGTGTGACAGCGCAGTACGAGTCCGAGGTCGTGTACCACCGCAACCGTGAGGACCTCGAAGCGCAGGGCGTGAAGTTCATGGACATGGACTCCGCCGTGAAGGAAGAGCCGGAGATCATCCAGAAGTACTTCGGCACGATCATCCCGCCGGGGGACAACAAGTTCTCGGCCCTCAACTCGGCTGTCTGGTCGGGCGGCTCGTTCATCTACGTGCCCCCTGGCGTCGAGGTGGAGATGCCGCTGCAGGCCTACTTCCGCATCAACGCGGAGAACATGGGCCAGTTCGAACGCACGCTGATCATCGCCGACGAGGGCGCGACGGTTCACTACATCGAGGGCTGCTCTGCGCCGGTGTACTCCTCGGACTCGCTGCACTCGGCCGTTGTCGAGCTGGTGGCGCTGCCCGGTGGCCGCATCACCTACACCACGATCCAGAACTGGTCGAACAACGTGTTCAACCTCGTCACCAAGCGGGCCGCCGCCTACGACGAGGCCCACGTGGAGTGGATCGACGGCAACATCGGGTCGCGTCTCACGATGAAGTATCCGGCCGTGTACCTGATGGGTCCCAAGGCCTCTGGTGAGGTTCTCTCGGTGGCCTACGCCGGGGAGGGTCAGCACCAGGACGCAGGCGCCAAGATGGTGCACGCCGCCCCCGAGACCACGTCGAAGATCGTGTCCAAGTCGATCTCCAAGGACGGCGGCCGCACCACCTACCGCGGCCTTGTCCGGGTGGAGGACGGCATGGAGGGCTGCAAGAGCCACGTCCAGTGCGACGCCCTTCTTCTCGACGAGATCAGCCGCTCGGACACCTACCCGTACCAGGAGATCGGTTCACGCGACGCCGAGATCGGCCACGAGGCCACGGTGTCCCGTGTCGCCGACGAGCAGCTCTTCTACCTGATGAGCCGCGGCCTCTCCGAGGAGCAGGCCATGGGCATGGTGGTGAACGGCTTCATCGAGCCCGTCACCCGCACCCTCCCCATGGAGTACGCCGTGGAGTGGAGCCGCCTGATCGAGCTCCAGATGGAAGGGTCCGTGGGCTGAGCCTGCGGCGACAACACGTCGGGTAGCGAAGCGGACCGACAGCAACGACACCGTGGGCTGAGCCTGCGGCGACAACACGTCGGGTAGCGAAGCGACCGACAGCCACAGCACATCGGGTAGCGAAGCGGACCGAGGCCGAGTGGTTTCCGGACACGGGTGTCCGTCTGTGACTCGAGTTGAGAGGTGGAGTGGTTCCCGGACACGGGTGTCCGTCTGTGACTCCACCTCGCTAGTCGAGTGGTTCCCGGTCACCGGTGTCCGTTTGTGACTCGACCTCGCGTCGACGCGTGACGCCGGCTCAGCGGCCCGGGTAGTGGGCGATCACGTCGTGGGCGAACTGGTCGCACATGGCGTACTGGCGCTCGGTGGGCATGATGAAGTTCACGCCGGCGAGCCCCTGCGACTCGAGGTCGACGAGTTGCTCGATGATCTGATCTGGCTCCCCGGCGATGCAGAAGATGCGCAGCACCTCGGGCGTGACGAACTTCGCCTCCTCGGGGTCGAGGTGGCCGTAGTGGCTGCCGTGCGCTTCGACGTGGCTGCGGTCGGCGTCGCGCTTCTCCCGAAAGGCGACATAGTCGTCCCAGATCGGCGCGGCGTAGTCGGGCGCCGGCGTGGCGAACTCCCGGTACAGGTCGTACATGTAGTGGAGGTTGACCATCACCGACGACCCGACCTCTTCGAGGACCCGCGGTGAGGTGAGCGGCTCGCCCGGCTCGAGCACGAGCATGTTGACCAGGGCGACGGTCTCGAAGTCTTCGCCGATGGTGCGGCCAACCCGATCCGCCCCACGTTGAACATTCGCGAGCGCCTGGGGGACAGTCCCGCCGCGAGGGATCCCGGTGATGAGGCCATCACCCAGTTCGCCGGCGAGCGCCTGTGCACGTGGTCCGAACCCGCCGACGTGGATCGGAATGTGGTCTTCGATGTTGATGAACTCGAGCTCGAGGCTCTGGAACGCGATCTCCTCGGTGATCCCGTTCGCCGTGTACTCGACTGTTTCGCCGGCGAGCAGGCCCTTGATCACTCGAATGTTCTCGGCGTACTCGGCCACCTTCATCGGGAGCTGGCCCATGGCCCGCATCGCAGTGTTACCCGTGCCGACGCCGAGGAAGGTGCGCCCCGGAGCGAGCGCGTTCACGGTGGCGATCGAGTTGGCGGTGACCGGCGCCATGCGCAGCCCGGGGATCGCCACGCCCGTCCCGAGCCGAATCGTCGACGTTCGTTGGGCCGCCATAGCCAGCGACACCCACGGTGACGAGCTGATCATCGGGCTGTCGTAGACCCAGCAGAAGTCGTACCCCACCTCCTCGGCGCGCACGACGAGATCGACCTCGTTCACCTGCCGAATCGAGATCCCGAAATCCATGCTCGTCCCCTCACCCCTCGGTGCCCTGGAGACTACGGCGGGGCCACGTCAGCTGTCGGGCAGCCCGTCAGCGGCAAAGGCCATGGCCTCTGCGAGCCGTTCGGGTTCGAAGAACGTGAGCGTGTCGATCGTGGAATCCGTGACCTCGATGACGGAAACGAGCCGCTCGACGAATTCGCCACCTCCGTCTGCGACGGTTGTGTGGGTGACGAACGTCGCGACTGCCACCGTCGGGCTCAACAAATGGACCTGCTCGTAGAAGCCGACCGCCTCGCCGAGATCGGCGTATCGGGCGGACACGCTGGCCGAGAACCCATCCCGGTCGACGTCGCCGAGACCAAGTGAGCGTGTGTCTCTTCGGACGAAGTTTGGGGCCAGGAGCGTCGTGAGGCGCGTTGCGTCCGCGGCGATTCCGGCCTGCAAGAGTTCGTGGATGAGACGCGCAACTGGAGTCAGCTCTGGCTCGAGCTCTGCGAGCCACAGCTCGTGGAGCTCGTTGACGGCGGACGCCAGATCTTCGCGGTCGTAGAAGCTTGTGCGTCCGATCGAGCCTGCAGCGTCGGCAGCGACGACCTGGAGGAACTCGTTCGTGAAGCCATCTGGGAGCACCTGATGGATGCTCCCCAGCACGAACTGCTCACCACGGTTCGCGAGCGGCTCGAAGGTGTGGGTCGAGTCGGCCAGCTGTCGCACCAGGGCCGCGAACTCGTGCCGATCGGCGGTCGGCATGGACATGCCCGAGCGCCGATCGTTTCGCTGGAAGCTCGCCGAGAGCAGTCCTGCCAGGTCCTCGCCGCGGTCGATGCGTTGGAGCATCTGGCGGTTCAGCTCGGAGGCGCGATTGGTGAGCCGATGCTGGTGAGGCTCGGTCCCGTCCAGCTCGCGTGCCCGGCCCACGCACTCCTCGACGGCATCTGGCGGGAAGGTCTCGATCCGGTCGTAGAGGCCGTCGCGGAAGGTCGTCACCGAGAGGTTGGATGTGGGCTCGTCGTCATCCCCCCATCGGGTCCACTTCCAGGCGACCGCGTGCTCTCCGACGAAGAGGGACTCCTCGGCGACGACGGCCAGGCCGGGAATCAGCTCGAAGGCGGACTTCATTCGCTCCAGCCAGTCGTCCAGGTCGAAGTCGCCCCATCCCAGCGGTGAGGCGTCGCGGCCGACGAACTCGGGGTGGGCGAGCTCTCGAAGTCGGTCGATGTCGCCGCGAATCGTCGCCTGATTGACTTCGACGCTCGCTCGTAGCGCGGGTGAGTCCGCCGCCTCGTCGGACTCCAGCCACAACCGATCCAGCTCGTCGTGCGCCGCGGCGAGGTCATCGCCCTCGTAGTAGTTGGCGAGTATCGCGAGCCCGTGCTCGTCGATGGCGTTGACCTGGAGGAAGTCGTTGCCGAAACCGTCAGCGAGGTCCTGGGCAGTGTGGAGGAGCGCGAATCGCTCGCCGCGCACCGCCAACGCACGGAGACTGTGTGTCGCACCCATCGAGAGTGACGCGATGTTGACGAAGTCCTGCTTGGCGGCCACCGGCATCGAGATGCCGGGTCGGTGATCGTGTCGTTCGAGTCCGTCGGCGAGGAGCTCAGCGATATCTTCTCCGACGCTCATTCGGCGAGAGATCTCGCGGTTCAACCGCGTCATCCGATTCGATGGACCATCGGCCGGCTCGGGCTGGTCGGCCGCCTCGATTTGGCGGGCGAGTGCGAGCGCGTCGTCGAGTCGCTCGATCGGGTAGGAGTCCAACTCGGCGTACCGACCGTCGCGGTACCGCGTGACCGCCACTTGTCGGTACCAGTGATCGTCACCCGAGCTGTCGTAGAGGAAGACGACGACGTGCTCGCCGACGAACGGCATGTCGGAGATGACGATCTGGAACCCGGGGACCTCGTCGTAGGCCGAGACGACCCGCGAGACGAGGGTCGCCTGGTCGTGCTCGCCCCAACCAAGGCGTTTGTGGTCCACACCACGGAAGTCGGGGTGCGAGATTGCCCGAAGCCGCTCTACGGCGCCGTGCGCAAAGGCAGAGTTCAGTTCGAGGGCGGGTTCGATCAACGGGGAGGCCGGCGCTTCGTGTGACTCCAGCCAGAGTCGGTCCATCTCGTCATGGGCGTCGGCGAGGCGATCGAAGATGACGTACTTCTGGATCAGACCGCCTCGATCGATGAGCGCAGCCGAGTGGACCTCGACGGAGTGCCCGCTGTCGGATGTGCTCCGCACCGAGATGAGGGCGACCGAGGCTCCCCGAATCGCCACAGTCGAGAGCTCAGCCTGGAGCTTCAGGTCACTCGGCATCTCGTAGAGGGCGCGAGCCGATTCGGCGATCGCATCCTTGCCGGGGAGCGTGCTGGCAGTGAGGTTGCGGCGGTCGCGGTACTCCATGTCGTCAGCGATCAGGTGGTCGAACGACTCGCCTCGGTTGCGCAGCACGGTCGCCTCGGCCATCACCCGCGAGCACAGGTTCGAGAGTTGGCTCGGCTCGGGTTCCCGCTGGTCGAGCTGCCGCGCGAGGTCGAGCGCGCCCGCGAGGTCATCCGGGGAGAACGTGTCCATGCTGGTCAGCAGACCGTCGCGGTAACAGCTGACCTGAATCGACGGTTCGCGTTCGAAGTCGTTGTCGATGTCGGTGACGTAGCGGTATGCGACCACACGGTCGGTTGCCAGCAGCACTTCCTCGACCTTCACCTCGAACGAGCTGGCGACGGACGTGCCGGAACGCATGCTCTCGACCACACCGTCCCGGTCAAGGATGTCCCAGCCAAAAGTCCGGTGATCACGGCCGACCAGATCGGGAGCAAGGGCCTCACGGAGCTCATCCCATCGCTCGTTGTTGATGCACTCGATGTTGATGCGTTCGAGCCGCAACGCCTCGGGTTCGGGAGTGCCGGCGGCCGTGACCGCTGTCGTGGAGGAGGGGAATGACTCCCGATCGAGACCGAGGACGCCTGAGGGGACAGCAGCGTCCGGCTCACCTCCCAGTACCTCTCCGTAACGCTCGCGAGCCTCGTCGAGCTGGTCGAGCGGGAACTGCTCGAGGAGTGTGATGAGGCCGTCACGCCGGGCGACGATCGCATAGAAACCGGGATCAGTGAGCCGCGGTTCGTGCCGGTCGTACTCGCGGCACTCGCACAGGAGGGCGTCGACGGACAGCTCCAAGAACTGCACGGGGATGAGCGACGAGTTGGGCGTGACCGAGTTCCGGATGCGTCGCCGCTCGAGGCGAAGCAACTGGCCCACGTTCGTCGCCTCGCCTCGGGAGAATCGATCCAGAATGTCGTGGTACGCGTTGTCGAGGTCCTCGACCATGTAGACGGTGACGGCGATGCAGAGGCCTTCCTCGTCGACCTCGTTGACGACGAGGAAGGAATGCTCGAAGCCGTCGATCTCCGTCGATGTGAGCTGGAGGCTGAGTCGTTCACCGAGACAGGACAGGGCGTGGGTGCTCCATCGCCCCGTGCCCGCATCCTCGAAAGCGGTATCGCTGCTCAGCCCCGTGCCGACGAACCACGGGCTGGCGCTTTCGTCGTGTGTGAAATCTTCGGCGAACACCGCGTAGTACGCCTCCCGATCAGCGCTGTTGAGCGCGGTGACCGATCGGTCTGCCGAGCGCGAGGCCGCGTTGGAGAGATGGCCGGGAGCGCTGCTGGAGACGACCGGGCCGCACAGCTCACGGAATCGCGCCCGCGCTGCGTCGAGGTCGTGCTCGTCGAAGCGTTCGAAGTTGGTCAGGGCGTGACCCTCGAACCTGATGACGTTGAGCGTGCGCCCGACGAGCGTTGTGAGGTCGTCTCGGCGGTAGGCATCTCGCACGCCGAGCATTGTGTGCCCCCGCTCGTCCAGGATCGCGGACGGGAACATGACCACATCGATGTCCGCGAGCGATTGGGGGAGGCTCCTTGCCCAGTCGCCGGCAGTGACCTCCCCGAGACCGAACCGACGGTTGTCCACGAAACTGCCGTGCGCGACGACAGGCGACTCGCCGGACCGCAACTCCTGCCCGATCAGCGTGGCTCTCCAGCGGTAGAACTCGCTGAGCTCGTCGCGGCGGAGGTTTGCATGACGCTCGTACAGGGCCTGGATCGCGCCAGCAAGGTCACCCTCGTCGAAGCTGGTGACGGTGCTGACCAGGTCGTTCTCGTCCAATTCGACGAGATCCAACCCGGCGCTGTCGAAGTCCTCGCTCCGCCAACCGCTCCAGAGCACGCAGAGTCGTTCCCCCAGGACGGCGACCGGGCGGTGGTAGATGACGCGGTCGAAGTTCGGAGGGATCGGCTGCCTCTCATAGGTGCGACCCACGCCCACCATCGAACGGCCGTCGTTCCACTCGAGTTGACCCGCCTCGTACTCGACGTGGCTCTCGTCCCGCCGGTTGACGGCGTCGAACCACTGGCCGACCACCTCCGTCGCCCGATTCGAGACCAGCTCGTCCGGTGCCCGGTCGGTTTCGAGGCCGAGTCGTTCTGCAGGGTTTTCGGTGCTCTGCGACTCGAGGTCGCTCAACGCAGCGAGTCGGGCGCCCTTCTGTTCGGCGAGGGAGACGGCGGTTCGGCCGAAGGACTCGGCGCGGGCTGCGTCGCCGGAGGCCGCGGCCACCCGCGCAGCCGATGCGGCCGCCAGGGCGTGGTCGACGATGATGTCCGCCGTGGCGGCGAGATCGACCGCCTCGCCGGCGAGGGCCATCGCCTCGGCACCAGCCCCGGACTCGGACAGCAGTTCGGCCTTCACCGCCTTGGCCAGAACGGCCGTCTGAAGGTTCTGACCGGCGCCGGCTTCGGCTTCGGTGGCGAGCGCAAGACCCTCATCGACGCGGCCCTGCTCCATGAGGGCGCGGGCGAGGTAGGCCTGAGCCTGACCTGCATCGGTGCCGATGCCGAGTCGTCCGAGACCCGAGGCAGCCTCACGCAGGTGTTCCTCGGCGGCGACCGGCTCGCCGGCCCACAGCTCGACGATCCCGCCGAAGAGCTCTGTCTCGTAGCGACCTTGTCGAAGGCCGAACTCCTCTGCCGCGGCCCGCGACTTGGCCAGCAACTCGCGCGAGGCCTCGAAACGCCCGCGCATGGCTTCGAGCACTCCCTGGCAGCGCACCGAGGTCGCCTCGACCGATGGGGACCCGTCGGTGATGCGGAGCAGCCGGATCACGTCGAGGCAGCGGCCACCAGCGCGTGCCACCGGGGAAGGACCCCACAGCGCAGCGAGCGGAGCGGCTCCGAGTACCGCCGCGATTCGCCTCCGATCGCTCACCGCACGGGCGGCCGTCAACGCCTTGTCCAGTTCGGCCTCGCAGTCGCCGATGCGGCCCAGTCGGGCGAGGGCGCCGGCACGGACCTGGTGCGCCTTGGCAACGCCGCCTGTGTCCTGGAGATCGGTGAGGACAGCGGCGGCCTGTTCGAGTTGTTCGGTGACTGCTGCCAACATCTCGGGAGCTGTCGCCACGGTCAGCTGGGAGCGGTAGCAGGCTGCCCACGCCTGCCGTCGCTCATCGCCATCGCTGATCCGAACGAGTCGGTCGACCAATGGCGTCGAAGCGGCGATGTCGCCGGTGCCGAGAAGCGCTTCGCAGGCCACCGTCAACAGGTCCGGAAGGCGTACGTCGTTGTCGTCGATCACGGCAAGGCCGCGACGGGCCAGCCGGCCTGCACTGGGAAGGTCGTCTGTGGCAATGGCCCGCTCGGTCGCGGGAAGAAGCCGGTCCAGGGCTGCCGAGGCGGCCTCCATCAGCTCCTCGTCGTCGGCGCCCAACTCGGACAGGTAGCCGTGGGCCTGCTCGTGGTGGAAGGCGATGATCGGATCGAGGTCGCCGAGCGCTGTCGACGCATTGGCCCCGAGCCACTCCGCGGCTGTGGTGTGCAGTAGCGCCCGGGCACCCTTCAGGATTCGGCGATAGCCCGCCTCCCGAATCAGTACGTGATGGAAGCGCAGGACCGGTTCGTCTCCCCAGTAACGGCTCGTCGAATCGATCAGCTCCTTGCGTCGCAGCCGTTCGATGAGGTCGGCGATCCGGCCCGGACCGAGGTCGGGCGCGAGCGCGCCGAGCACTCCGCGGGGGAACTCGGTCCCAACAACTCCGGCCAACTCGATGATGCGTCGCTCATCGGCGGGGAGTCGCTCGACGCGGGTGGCCAGCAGCGACTGGATCGTGGGTGGAACGTCGAGGCCTTCGGGGTTGACGGCGAGGTCGTAGCGGTCCCCCTTGCGAATGAGCACACCATCCGCGGCGAGCATGCGCACCAACTCCCGCACGAACAGCGGGTTGCCTTCGGTCGACTCAGGCAGGCGATCGAGAATCTCCTGCGGGAGCGACTCGGCGCCCAACAGGCGTGCGGCGAGCTCGGCCGTCGCGGACGCGTCGAGTCCTTCGAGGGAGATCGATGCCGCGACCCGTCGACCCTCCTCGGCGAGGGTGGGTCGGATCTCGCGCAGCTCGGGTCGAGCGAGGCACAGAAGAAGCACCGGTGCGTCCGTGACCCACTCGCTGAGGTGCTCGAGCAGATCGTGCAGCAGAGGCTCCGCCCACTGGATGTCATCGACCACGAGCACCAGCGGCGCCTCGGCCGCGAGCAGCTCCACCAACCGGCGGACGGCGTAGAAGGTCTCCTCTGTCGACCGCGCCGCGCCGACGCCGAGCAACGCGGCCAACGGGGCCACCACTCTGCCTGCTTCGGACGTCGCCTCGGGGAACAGATCGGTCACCGCTCGTTCGATGGTCTCGGACGAGGCCTCGGTGTCGAGGCGGGTCAGGTTGCCCAGGAGGTCGGCGATGGGGGAGAAGGTCGCGCCGCCGGACCGTTCGCAGCGCACCGTGAACCGCGCGGTGCGGTCGCCCAGTCGATCGACCAACTCCGCCGCGAGGCGGGTCTTGCCGACTCCCGGCGAGCCGATCACGGTCACCAGTGCGGCATGGCGATGAGCGGTCGCTGCCTCGATGGCGATCACGAGCTGGTTCAGCTCCCCGGAGCGGCCCACGAACGGCGTCGTGGTGTCGTCGTCCGCATGCGTCTCAACGACCTGGAAGGTCGCGATCGGCTCCCTCTTGCCCTTGACCTCGACCTCGCCGAGGACCTCGTAGTCCGTGGTCGAGCGGGTGAGGCGCCACGTCTCCTCGCCGACGAGCACCTCTCCAGGCGTGCATGCCGCTTCGAGTCGGGCCGCGGTGTTGAGGGCGTCGCCCACCAGGTCCGCGTCCCCGTCGGCGATCACGATTTCGCCGGTGTTGATGCCGACCCGGAGCCCGACGTCGAGGTCGAAGCGGCGATGCACCAGCTCGGCGACTTCGGCGAAGCGACGCTGGAGCTGCTGACCGGCGGTCACCGCCCTCTGCGCATCGTCCTCCGCGACCTCGGGGACGCCGAACATGGCCATGGCACCGTCACCGATGAACTTGATGACCGTTCCGTCGTTCTCGTCGATGGCTGCCTGGACCATGTCGTAGTAGCGAGACATCACGTCGCGGGCCGTTTCGGTCTCGACCGATTCGGCGAAGGCAGTGGATCCGACCAGATCGCAGAAGAGAACGGTGACCGTCTTGCGGACCGCATCGCCCGTGCTCGACGGGGGCGACGTTGCCGGTGGCGCGACGCCCTCGTCGGCAGGCGTGCCGCACTCGTCGCAGAACTTCGCACTGGGCCGCAACTCGGTGCCGCAGCTCGAGCATGGGCGCTGTAGCGCGGTGCCGCACTCGTCGCAGAACTTGGCCGAGGGTCGGTTGGTGACCCCGCAGTTCGAGCAGTTCACTGTGTGCCGCCGACCCCCTCCGCGAACCTCAGTCTGCCGTCCGCGGTCGAAGATGCGCCAGAGAGTGACCGGTCCATCGACATGTCTGTCCCGCTGTGCAGTCGATCTCGCAACGATGCGCGGTTCAGGCCGAGCCTTCTGTGACGCGCATCACGGAAGGCAGCCGGCGGACCCGACACGGTGGCCAGAGCAACCAGATGAGGAGCGGTTCATGGGAGGATTGGCCAGCGTCGGTGGCGGCGCTGCGGAAGTGATGGCGCTGGTGGGGGCCTTCGACATCGAGGAGCTCGAGGAGGTGGAGGGTTTGGTGTCGGCGATCATCGGCACGACGGCGTTCGAGGCAGGCCAGAGAATCTGCGTCGAGGGCGATGAGGGCTCGTCGTGGTGGGTCGTGCTTGGCGGCAACGTCGACGTGATGCGAGGTGGGGTCCGCGTGGGCGCCGCGACGGCAGGCGAATTCGTCGGCGAGATGAGTGCGCTGGCCCAAGAACCGAGGTCGGCCACGGTCACGGCAGCCACCCACGTCACCGCGATCGAGATCGACGGGGCGGGCTTTGTCGATCTGGTGCTCGGCTGTCCTGCCGCAGCGCGGGCCCTGCTGAGGAACATGGCCTCTCGCCTCGCCGCGGTCGATCTGGTCCTCGCAGGCGGAGAAGTCTGACCGGCCCGACGCACCGGGCTACGACCCGCCCGAGATGTCGATGATCTGCCCGGTCACCCATGCCGACGCAGGAGCGACCAGGTAGAGGGCGGCCAGGCCGAGATCTTCGGGTGTACCCATACGACGCATCGGGATTCGGCACGCGACCTTGTCGAGGTCCGCGGCCGTGTAGTTCATCGCCGTCATCATGATCTCGGTCTCGACCCAGCCGGGGCAGATGCAGTTGACGCGAATCTTCGGCGCGAGCTCGAGGGCGAACGATGGCCCCTGCGTCCATGCGCTCGGCGGCGATAACGCTCGCCTCCCACAGCGCGGTGACGTTGAGCGCGAAGCAGTCGTCCCAACCCTGGCGACTCAGTTCGGTGAGCGGCTCCCGATGGGGCGAGCCGCCAGCGTTGTTGACCCAGCTCGACAGGGAGCCGAACTCCTGAACGGCGGCGTCGGCGAGCGCTGTCAGCGATGCGGTGTCAGTGACGTCGGTCGGCACTGCGAGGGCCCGTCCACCTGCGTCGGTGATCTCGGCGGCAACGCGCTCGATGTGCTCGGGCCGCCGCGCTCCCACGACCACCGCCGCGCCGGCCGCGGCATAGACCTTGGCGATACCCGCCCCGATGCCGGTGCCACCGCCGGTCACCACCACTACCTGACCGGTGAGGTCGAACGCGTCGTGTGTCATCCGAGGACACTATTGGCCGCCCGGGGCTGTCGGGGCCGGATCGAGCCCGCAGCTACAGGTCTGCGGTGTGAGTCGAGGCCCGTCAGGGCCGGATCGAGCCCGCAGCTATAGAACAGCCCAGTACTCCTGCCTGGCTTGGAGCAGGCGGCGGGTGAGGGGGTAGGGCTCACCGGGGCCGTCGAAGGCGAGCGCCGCGTCGATCGCGTGTTGGAACTGCTGAACGGGGTCGATGCGGACCCGGACCTCGGTGGACGTCTCGATCTCGGGGGTCACGGTCACTGCGCCGATGGCCGAGCCCACCTCGCCGTCGTAGCGCCATTCGATCTTGCGCGTGTCGGTGGTGATGATCCCCGCCTGAGCGGGGCGTGGCGCTTCGGTGAGCTCCAGGCGCCAGTCGCCGGCAGGAACATCGGAATGCAGCAGGGCACCGGCGAGCAGGAGTGAGTCCAGTGCCTCGTAGTGGGCGGCACCCGGGGCGAGCGTTGCAGACAGCTCGACATCGATGATGTGCTCGCCGGGGGAGCGCAGCACCTCGAGCGCCGTGGCCAAGGCAACTTCGGGACCGAGGGCGACGTCGAACGCCATGGTCTCCCGGGCGGTGTGTAGGCCGGCCAAGCGTTCGAACGCGTCGGGGTCGTCGGCCAGTGGTGCGACGACGATGGTCGCTGCGCCGGCTGCTGCGGCCATGGAGAGGTAGGGCTCAGCCCGGTCGCCCTTCTCAGTGAGCACCACGAGATCGGCGGCGGCGATCGCTTCGGCTGTCCCGAGTCCCGGACCCGTCGTTCCGGTGGTCGCGGTGACCACCGCGTCGGAGCGTGCCCTGGCCGCCCGAAGCGCGGCAGCGGTGTTGACGGCATCGCCGTCGACTCCGACGAGCGGGCCCACCACAACGATGTGTTTGAGAACGATGTGTTTGAGCCGCTGCCCGGTGGGCTGAGGGAGCGCTTCTCGGTTGGGTGTGATGTCGTCCGGGTCGGCTGGTTCTGGGCCACGAGCCCGCGCCCAGACCGCGGCAGCGAGCAACGCGACCAGGACGTTGACTCCTCCCACGAGCAACCACTGGCCGGTCATCGCCGCGGGCCTCCCCGGCACTGCCGATCCACGGCGAGAATCTACCGCGCTCAGTGAGGCATCAACCAATGTCCTCACGGGTCGTGGCACTGTGCGCGCCCGCCCCGCGCGCGGGCGGCGGCAGTGTCTCTCAGGCGACGCGGACGATCATCCGCTGCTCTCCGGAGCCAGGCACGAAGAGGTCCCCAGCGCTGTTGATGGCAGCCATGTAGTCCGCGCTGGCGTTGAGCTTGTCTTCGGCTTCGTCCGCGGCAGCCGGGGTGTCGAAGCCTGCGATCCAGGTCATCTGACCGAACGTGCCGTAGGCATCTGCGAGGAACCCGACGCCCGCCCCGGTGATCGAGGTGTAGAGATCAGCCACTTCGACCCCCCAGGCCATCGCGTCGGCCAGCTTGCCGTTGTTCGGCGTCGCCGTCACGACGTTGCTCACCGATCCCACCGGCGGCGGCCCACTCGGTTCCTGCGTCGCGTGGACGAGGTTCCGCAGGGTGTCCTGGGCCCCAAAGGGCGAGGCCCACTCCGCTGCCCGAGACCCGAGTTCGTGGTAGGCGGGGTTGGCCATGAGCTGCGCCTGCCCTTCCATGAGCTGGGCCCGTCCCTCGACGATGGTGCTCCAGATGACGGTTCCCATCGGATAGCCGAATGAGCCCTGCCAGAGGCTGATGTCGAGATCCGTGCTGTCGTTGACCAACTCCGTCATCTCGACTGCCCAGGCGCCGACGTCAGCCGGCGGTCCTTGCAAGGTCGCGATTCGTGAAAAGAGCCGCATGAGAGTCCCCCTCGATGTTGCGGTGGTGCACCCTCCTCCTGATCGAGTCTTCGGTCAATGGGCCATCGGTCACATGTGCCGAGCGTCACGTCCCGATTCGATCCGGGTGAGCGAGGGCGAACACTCGCAGCGAACGTCGCCGGTCACTAGCGTTGGCGCCCGAATCGAGACGGAGCACCCCCTCATGCGTAGTCCCAAGACGTTCTTCGCCCCCCTGGCGGTCGGCGCACCCGAACCGGTCCGCGAGGTGCCGTTCGGGCCGTCGCGGATGATCCACTTCTTCCCGTCGTCCAACGAGAAGATGAGGTCGAAGGTCCCCTCGATGGCCGAGCAGGTCGACGTCTTGCTCGCCAATATGGAGGACGGGGTTCCGGCCAGCGAGAAAGAGACGGCTCGCTCCGGTCTCGTGGACGTGTGCCAAGCGTGGGATCCGTCGGGCGACAGTGCCGGCACCCAGCTCTGGACCCGTGTGAACTCCCTCGATTCCCCGTGGGGGCTCGACGACCTCATCGCGGCTGTCACCGAGTGCGGCGATGCTCTCGACGTGATCATGGTCCCCAAGGTCGAGGGCCCCGAGGACATCCACTACGTCGATCGCCTGCTCGCCCAGCTCGAAGCGAAGGTGGGCCGGTCGGAGCCCCTGCTCGTTCACGCGATTCTCGAGACCGCCGCAGGTGTCGCTCGCGTCGAGGAGATCTGCGCAGCTAGCCCCCGCATGCAGGGCATCTCCCTCGGCCCGGCCGATCTCGCCGCCAACCGCCGCATGAAGACCACCCGCGTCGGCGGTGGCCACCCCGGCTATCTCGTCCGTCAGGATCCCGATGGTGACGACGCCGACGCACCGCGGGCGATCTACCAGCAGGATCTCTGGCATTACACGTTGGCTCGCATGGTCGACGCCTGCGTGATGAACGGGATCCTTCCCTACTACGGGCCCTTCGGCGACATCGCAGACACCACCGCGTGCGAGGACCAGTTCCGCAATGCCTACCTGCTCGGTTGCGTCGGTGCGTGGAGCCTTCACCCCGCACAGATCTCGATCGCCAAGACCGTCTTCTCACCCGATCCCGCCGACGTGGCGCACGCCCGTCGCGTCGTGGAGGCCATGGGCGATGGCACCGGTGCGATCATGCTCGACGGAAAGATGGAAGACGACGCCTCCGTCAAGCAGTGCAAGGTGGTCCTGGCACTCGCCGAAGACCTTTCGTCCCGCGACCCCGAACTCGCCGCGACCTACGGCTTTTGAGCCGAGGAGGAACCATGGCCGACTATCGCCCCCGCCGCAGCGTGCTGTACATGCCGGCGGCCAACGCCCGCGCACTCGAGAAGGCGAAGGACATCGGCGCCGATGCCCTGATTTTCGACCTCGAGGACGCCGTCGCCCCGGACGCCAAGGAGGTTGCCCGGGAGCAAGCGTGCGCCGCCGCCTCCTCGGGCGAATACGGTCGCCGCGAGCTGACCATCCGATGCAACGGGCTCGACACGCCGTGGGGCGCCGACGACGTTCGTGCGGCCGCAGCAGCCGCGCCGAGCGCCGTCGTGATCCCCAAGGTCAACAGCGCGGCCTACATCGAAGAGGTCGAAAGGCTCCTCGGCGAGGCTGGGGCTCCCGACGACACGATGATCTGGGCCATGATCGAGACACCCACCGGAATCCTCAACGTGGGTGACATCGCGCACCACGAGCGGGTCGGCGCTCTCGTCATGGGCACCAACGACATGGCCAAGGAGATGCGCGCCACGCTCACCCCCGATCGCGCCGCACTCCTGCCGTATCTGGCGATGTGCATGCTGGCCGCCCGAGAAGCCGACATCACGATCCTCGACGGCGTCTTCAACGACATCAAGAACGAGGACGCCTTCGTGGCTCAATGCAGCCAGGGGGCGCTCATTGGCTTCGACGGCAAGACGTTGATCCACCCGAGCCAGGTGGCTCCGTGCAACGAGGCCTTCTCGCCCAGTCTCGAAGAGCTCGACTTCCACCGGCGGGTCATCGAGGAATTCGAGGCCGCCGAGGCCGATGGCCGCGGTGTCCTCACCGTCGATGGAAAGATGATCGAGAACCTCCACGTGGACGAGGCCCACCGAGCAATCGCCATGGCCGCCGCATTGTCCTAGCCACGGCTCGTCGCCCTTCGGGCTCCTCCCACGTGGATGTCCTAGCCACGGCTCGTCGCCCTTCGGGCTCCTCCCACGTGGATGTCCTAGCCACGGCTCGTCGCCCTTCGGGCT